>MDSX01071471.1_pt1 | contig 21368 bp, 18 predicted proteins | sample 811141 | NCBI WGS metagenome assembly MDSX01 (sample SAMN05326642, study PRJNA326480) | marine metagenome | isolation source: seawater | place: Atlantic Ocean: South East | collected 2010 | reverse complement strand
GTATACACACTCTTCGGGAGTTCAATTTCCCAACTCCTCCGCATTACGGGCCAGGAACAGGAAGAGGAGCAGGAACAGGAGCAGGAGGAGCAGGAACAGGAGCAGGAGCAGGAGCAGGAACAGGAGCAACTTTTCCTATTTCTTCTAATTGTTGTTGTTTTAGTAATACTGATTGTTGTTGTGCTTCTAGTGCATTTGTGGCTTGTTTTGATCTTGCTACATTTCCTATTTCTGCTTTTACATTCTTTACTAATTTTCCTATATTATCTGTTAATACTTTAAGTTCATCTGCTGATTGAGTAGTTTTAAGTTGTGTTATTATTTCTTTTTGTTCTTTTATTTTTTCTTTTTGTTCTGGTGTGATTTTTTTTGCGTTTTCTAGTTTCTTTATTATTATTTGTAACTGTTCTGCTGGATTTTTTGCTGCTTTTGCTGCTTCTGCTTCTGCTTTTTTTAACTTTGCTTTTGCTTCTTTTTTTATTGCTGCTACTAGTTTATTTTCTGCTTCTGTTGCTGCTTCTGCTGCTTCTGCTGCTTCTGCTGCTTCTGCTGCTGCTGCTGCTTCTGCTGCGTTTTTTGCTTCTTTTTCTGCATCTAGTCGAGCTGCCACAAATCTCGCCGATTGTTTTTTTTTATTATTTGCATATGTTTTTACATCTGATACTTCTTTTAATTCGATTTCTAATAGTCCAACTTTTAATTCTCCTACTGCATTTTCTAATTCTTCAAAAAATTCTTGTGTAACATTAGTGTTAGTGTTATATTTATTTAACAAGTTTTTTAATTCTTGAATTACTACTTCTCTTGCTTTTGCTTCTTTTGCTTCTTCTTCATCTCCTCCTGCTGCTTCTGCTGCTTCTTCATCTTCTCCTGCTGCTTCTTCTGCTTCTTCTATTAGTACTGGTAAAATTTTTTTTAATATTGAGTTATCTTCTTCTTTTAATATTGAGTTGTCTTCTTTTTTTACTTTTTTTAACAAGTATTTTACTTCGTCAAATATTTCTTCTAATACTATTTTATCTTTTTCTATTCCTTTTACTAATGATACTGTCTGTTTTTTTACTTCGTTAAATAGTGTTTGTTGTGTTTCTTCTAATTCTGTTAATTTTAATTTTTCTGCTTGTTGTGTGGTTTCAATTTGTTGTGTGATTTCAATTTTTTTTTTTATTATTATTTCTTCTGTTACTTGTGTTATTTTATCTTTTTCTGTTTTTATATTTTCTTTTGTTACTTTTATATTTTTTTTTCCGTTAATCCTTCTATTAAGCATTTCGTTATAGCGCACCTTGTACATTTCGTCTAGTGCTTTTTTTAGTTCATCTGAATCCTCTTCTGATTCTTTTTTAGTTTGTCTTAATCTTTTTCTAAGACTTCTTAGTATTGCACGTTTTTCACTTGGTTTATATTGTTCTGATTCTAGTACTTGTCTTACTTCTTGAAGTTTTTCTTTTACTGCAATATGTTCTGATTTTAGTAGTAATTCTAAGTTGTTTGTTTTTTTTAATAATGTTTCTTGTGTTGAGAATGAAATTGAGTGTCTGAATGATCCTGTATTTGCTCCTGCTGCTGCTGGTGCTGGTGTTTTTGCTGCTGCTGCTGGTTGTGCTGCTGGTTGTGCTGCTGGTTGTGCTGCTGGTTGTGCTGCTGCTTTTGCTGCTGTTTTTGCTGCTTCTGCTTCTGATTGTAATCTTTCTATTTCATTTTCTTCCAATGGTAATACTTTTGTCCTTGTATAGTTTGGGACTTCTCTATTTCCTGTTGCTGATTCTACAAATGAGAATGATATTTCAGAAATAAGATTTACTTCTATTTTTTTTATTTCTTTTAATAACAGCTTTAGCGCATTTGCTGCTTTTCCTTGTAGTTTTGTATTGTTTGTTGTTTTTTCTACTGCATCTTTTGCTGCTTTTAATGCTTCTTTTAATTCTTGTTCTGCTGCTTCTTTTTCTTCTGTTTTTTCTGCTGCTTCTTCTAATGCTGCTTCTAATGCTTCTTGTGCGTATTTTTTTAAATTTTGTAATTCTTGTTCTGCTGCTTCTTTTTCTTTTGTAAATGCTTTTTTTTCTGCTTCTGCTGATTCTCTTTGTAATTTTTTTAAATTGATATTTTTTAATTTCACTATTTTTACTGCATTTACTGCTATTGCTACTTTGATGGCTATTACTTCTGTTACTGCTTTTACTACTGCATTTTCTAATGCATTTTCTATTTCTTCTTCTTCTGCTTCTTCTTCTTCTGCTTCTTGTTGTTTTTTAGAATTGATATATTCAAATAGGTCTTTTACTTTTTTTACTGCTTCTTCTAGTTCTTCTAGTTCTTTTATTGTTTTATCAGTTGTTTTTGGTAACTTTAATATTTTTTTTTCTAATTCGTTTTTTACTTCTTCTAATTCTTTTTTTACTTCTTCTAGAACATTATTTGCTCTTTCTAGCTTTTTATTAGCATCAACTACAGCATCTTTTGCATTTTCTACTTCTTTTGCTACTTTTTCACTATCTATATCTATATTAGTGTGGTTTCCTTTTTTAGTTTTTGCAAGGTTTTTTCTGTCTAATGCTTCTTTTACTATTACTTTGTTTTTTTTTTTAGCTTTGATTATTCTTTTTATTTTTTTTAATGTTGTTAGTAGTTCGTTTATTTCTTTGTTTTCTAATATTTTTTTTATTTCTTCTACATTTGTTTCTGTTCCTGCATCTGTTCCTGTATCGGTACCTGTATCTGTTCCTGTATCTGTACCTGCTGCTTTATCTGCTCTTGTATCTGTACCTGTATCTGCTCCTTCTGCAGGTGCTACTCTATCTGTTACTACTTTTACATCTGTCCATGCATTTACTACTCCTGCAGGTTCTTGTTTTGCTTCTTCCGATGCATCTGATGCTATTGCTGTTATATTTGTTTCTGGTGCTTCTGGTTGTGCTTCTGGTTGTGCTTCTGGTTGTGCTTCTGGTTGTGCTTCGCCCCATGCGGACCATGCGGACCTTGAGGACCTTTTTGATAACGTTTTTTGGGGTACTGGGTATATATTACTTTTTGATGATTGTCCTGTATATGATTCTTCTAATTCTTCTAATTCTTCTGATTCTTCTGATTCTTCTGATTCTTTTGATTCTGCATCTGATTCTTCTGATTCTTCATCTGCATCTGATCCTGCTGCTGCTCTTTTTGATTGCCGTTTAACAGGAAGTAATAATTTTTTCTTTGCACTTATTATATTTTTTTTTAATTCTGAATCTTCTTTTTTTTGAGTTAATATTCTAGATAACTTTTCTCTTACTTTTTTTTGTTTTGCAGCATATGTTGAAATATAATCATCTGCTTTAATTCTTTCATCTGTTGTAGTATCAATTATAGTTAATATAATGTCAGTTATTTCTACAGTAACTGAAGAATTTAAAGTTACATACTCAAATAATTCAAAATAAGACAAAAGTAAATCAAAATATTTATTAATATTATTTTTTTGTTTGTCATCGCTTAGGCTTAAACCTACATCTTTACTTGTATCTATAGTAGCATCTTTATTACCAGTCACATCAAATACACTTTGATCTATATTAAGTAGTTTATTAAACTTTGCTTGCAAATTACTCTTAATTTCTGTAAAATTTTTTTTTAATTCGCTATTTGTTTTTTCAACATTTGGTTGTTGTGCTGATTTACTTGGTAATTTAGGTGCAACATCTTTTAGTAGCTTAATATTTTGTTCTGTTTTAACAAGTTTTTTTTCTATTAATGCAATTTTAGTTTTTATATTATTATACTTTTGAATTAAAGTATCTTTTTTTATGTTATTTGATTTACTTTCATCTTTACTTCCACTCATTCTATCTAATTATCTATTTAATTATCATATTAAAATATTACTTATTTAATTCTTGCAATTATTACTTCTGCAAATATAAATATTACTATAAAAACACCTAAAAATCCAACTGCATACATTTGTGGTGTATAAATATTATTTGAAGAATATATTTTAGCTAAATTAAATAAAATCATTAGTACTATAACAAATAATATTATGCTTACTACTAATAATAAATAAAAACTTTCATGTACTAATATTTCATCTACTTCAGTACTAATATTATTATAAGCATTACTTATTTTTTTAGTATTTTCATCATCATTATCATTATAATCATAGTATTTTTTAAACTTTTTTATACTCATTGCATTATTTTGATCTGCATAATAACTTAGATGTGATGCAGCAAAATATTTAGCATCTATTGATTGTAAGATATCTAAATCAAGTTTGGTGGGACAAGTTGTATTACTTATACTATCACTTTTATTATAAAATAAATATTGATGTTTATTTTCTTGAACATTTTTAATACATGTTTCAACTAACTCATGATTTTTATCATATAAATATCCGTAATTTTTTTCTATTTTTTTTATAATTATATTATTATCGTTTATGTCTTTTATTAAATTACTAGGTAAATTTGTAATAACTGTGTCACTTTCTCCTAAAGTAATTCCATATTGTTTATAAATGCTTTTAATTTCACTTAATGTGATTGGTACTTCCAGTACAAAAATACTAAAATATTCATAGTCTTGTTTTATATTTGTAATATTTTTAATTATTTTAATTAATCTAGATGGGTCAAACTCTCTAAATTTTGTAATTTTTATTGTTGAACTTGCATCTGTTCCTGCTGCATAAGAGAAAACACCCTGACCATTTTTAATAGGTAAATATTTTTTTATTGCTGTTTCATATGTTGTTTCTGTTACGGTCAATAATGTACCATCTTTTGTTTTAAATGGAATATCTGCTGTAGTAGTTCTGTTCTCTATTAATTTTATTATATTTTTTAAATGAAATGGATCTATTATATATAATTCATATACTATATTGCAAAAATGCTTTATAGAATTTGTAATACCATCTACATCATGTGAATACTTAAAGGTGTCTTTTTTATCTTGAGACATATTTTTATATAATTCTATTATATCATTTTCTAAAATAAACTTTTTATTTAGTTCTTTAATTTTTGTTGAAAACTCAACTTTATTACTATTACTATTCATATATTTAATCAAGTTATATAAATAATTTTCATATGCTTTTTGGTCAGAATTATTGTCTAAAATTTCTTGATAGTCACTAATAGTTTTATTATGCACATTTCTAATTTCTTGTCTGATATCTTCTATACCATTTTTTATATCATTAGTCACACCAAGATCAAAACTACTTATAAATGTATCATACTTACTTTTTGATGTAAAGGTTTTAAATGGTAGAATTTTTTGCTTATCAATTTTAATAGGTGATTCATTTGGGCTATTTAGAATATTAGTAATTTCATTATTTAATTTAATTAAATTAATTTTATATTTATAAGCTGCATCATTTAATCTAAATATATCATTAAATATTATTTCAAATATTCCACATGCATATGATATTATTATATATATTATTAATATTGTAATAATTTTATTTATTATATCATTACATTTATTATTATCACTACTATGTACTATTATATAAATAAATAATAAAAGAAAGAAAAATACAGATGTAAAATTAAAAATAGTAGTAAATTTGCCAACATTATGTCTTATGCCTTTAACATGATTTACATCATTAGTACCATCACCATCATCATCACCAAAATAATTTGAAGCTTTCGTCATTTTTGCTCTATCCTCTAGTATATGAAAATATGCTAATGAATAATGACTAAATGATTTTGTATTAAAATTTGTTCCAAATATATACCATATAAATAATATAAATAATATTATAAAATATATACTATATACTTGTGTTGAGTTTTTATTTACACCTAAAATAAGAAGATTAATAGATAAAAACATAACAAATGTAACTATAGGTATATTATATTGTGAAATAGTATCGCCTTGTATAAAAACATGATCTTTTTCGAGAGATCCAAATACTAAAAATATTATTAAATTCAATAATAAATATCCTATAAATATATATTTTGAATTAGTAGGCTTCCATATGCTTAAAACAAATATTAAAATAATTAAAAAACTAATAACAGAAACTGCTATATCTAATTTAATTTCGTCATGAAATATATCATAATTAGTAAATTCTCTAAATTTTTTCGGTTCTGATATTTTAAGACCAAAAAAGACTATTTCTATAATCATATCTATAAGTAATAAAAATGCAAAAATCCTGGTCAAATAATTCCAGTCGTTTGTATTATCAGCGTTATAAATGTTGTCTAGGGTTTTGTCGTTTTTAAAAAACGTTACAAGAAAAAAGCCAAGACACAATAATATAATAAAAAGCTTACCAATATTAAATCCTATATTTTCAGTTTCAGGTTTTATGCTTACAACTACAAGTCTTAGCACATAAAATATTGATATTATAGAAATAAATAATATAATATTCGTATCTTTATTAATCTCAAAATCATTCATACATGATTCACTAATTATTTCATATAATTTAGAACCAACTATTACAGTTATAATACTTATAACAATAACATATAAATATTTATTATAATCGTTAATATTATTTCCTAATAATAAACTTCTAAAAGTTTCAGCTTCTGTTAATCCTATAGATCCACAACTTGATTTATTAATATTTGATTTAGATAATGTCATTAAATAAATATATGATGTTACAACAGATTTTATTGTAATAAATACTATAAGTGATACAATAAAAGTATATATATTTTCTGAAATTATTTTTTTTAAACTTTCTATTGTTTTTTTATAAGATTCATCCATATTGAATATATTTATTTATACTAATTAAATATTATTGTTAAAAATGTCATTATTAGTACAACAACTAATAATAATATACCACTAATATAAACACTCATATAAGTTCTTAGAAAATACAGTAAAACTGATATTAATATTATAATACAAAAAACAACAATATCGATTAAATTATATTTTTCAAATATTATAGGCCCTAAATATACTGCTAAATATTTATTTAGAAATTCTTTTTGTTTATTATTATATTTAAGTTCATTCATAGCATTTTCTAAATTATTTACATTATTTTTTATTTTAATATGATTAATTACATCATTATGTGTTCCATCTTTAATTTCTAACATTTCTAAAAAAATTTCATATTGTTTATTGCCTTTTTTAAAAAAATTATTATCTTTAGTAGTAATTAGCTTTAATTTAAATTTAATATTTTTTGAATCTTCATCTTGTTCGTCTGACGTAACAGCTGTACCAGCTGGTGTTGAATCTTCATCTTGTTCGTCTGACGTAACAGCTGTACCAGCTGGTGTTGAATCTTCATCGTTTAACTTAATATTTTTAGAGAATTCTTTAGGAATATTATCAATATCACTAAATATATCATCATATTCATAATTATTATTATCTGTAGAAGGGCTTGACATTTCATTTAATATTTCTACTAAACCATTTAAATTTGACGTATCGATTTTAGTTATTGTAATTTCATTATTATGGGGAATTTCTGTATTACTAGCTTTAATTGTAAGATTTATTGACCCATATTTTTTGTTTTTTGTCTTTATATCTATAGGTACATCTTCATCTATAGATGATATAGATTTTCCACTTTCATTAAATAATTTAATACTAATTTCACCGAAATAGGCCTCTGATATTAATCTATAATGTTGTATAATATTATTTAATAAATCATAATCTTTGTTAAAATCAATGTAATATGAAATTTTATCATTATTATCAACACCTTTAATAATATTATCATTATTATCAACACCTTTAATAATATTATTAAAATAATGTTTTGCTGATATATGTGTTTTAATTGTATTTTTGTATGCAATATTTTTAATAATTTTATATTTTAAATTTCTACTTTTTTTTATAAAATTAATTATATTTTTTTTTAGTGTATCGGCATTAGTAGCATCAACATTTTTACTAAATATATCAAATAATGAAAATACATCATTAACTTTTATAGTTAATTTATTATCATTCTCTATTCCTAAATTTCTTTTAGATATGTATAAATCTTTGTCTTTAGTATAACCTGAACCATGATCTAATACTTTTAAAATCTTTGCAACACCATCATTTACTTCTATTTTAATTTTAGCGTTAGATCCTTCCGTAAATACCAAATCATCATATGAGCCATCAGTTAAACCACTATTTCCTACAGGATCAATATCAAGACCATCTTCATGAAGTTTATCTGTAGGATATTTATCACTTATAAATTCATCAAATTTATCTTCAATCTTAGTTTCAGTATCTGTAGTTGTTATAGGACTGTAATTATCATCAATATTTTGCAATATATATTTTAAAAAATCTTCAATTAAGTAAATATTTTTTTCATAGTTTTTAAATTTAAATGACATTATATTATATTATTACTATAATGTAAAAAAAAATATTATACTATTATAAATAATGAAGGTATAAAAAATATAAATAATATAATAGAGTATAGTATGTAATATCCCGCCTTTATATCTGGGTTTTTATATTCTGATTTAATTTCATTTTTACCAATTTCATGAACTACAATAATTCCAAATATAACTAGGAATAGTAGTATTGGTATTATATACAAATATAAAATACTAATATTTAATTCATATTTAAAGCAAAGTATAATAATAATAATTGCTGCTATAAAACTTAGTATCATTAAAACCAAATAATTAATTAGTAATGAATTATATTCACGACTAAATTCAAATATTTTATTTCTAATTAGTACATATTCAACAGTGTATTTACTTTTATCACAATTATTGGCTAATGACAAATCTACTCTAAATTTAGTAATTTTAATAATATACAATATTAACATTATAATACCATTAAGAATAATAAATGGTAAATAATTTTTAAAAACTTTAATAAAATTTATTGTTGGTCCATTTATTATTTTTGCAAAATTAATACTAAAATTATTACGTATGTTATTAAAACTATTATCATGATAGTATTGATTGTATCCATTTAATTTATAAAAACCAATAAAAGATTTTATAAATAAAGTAATTATTAATAATATACTATCATATCTTACAACATTAACAAATTCATATATAATTATTAATATTAATATTATAAATAAAAATATAGATTTCCATTCATTTTCAGTTGTAGATTTTATAAACTGGTTAATATTAGGCATATTAGGCATATTAGGCATATTAGGCATATTAGGCATATTTTAACTATTTTGATATATTATTAAAAGTTAATAATTTTAAGGTTCTTGTGTGGTAGAATATGAACTTTTAACTTTTGATACCATACTGCCAAAACTTTTAATTGTACCTAATATAATAGTTGGATTTTTAACAATATATAAAATACCAAAAATAATAATCATTGCAATAATAACAACAATAATCGAGTATATATATGGTTGTGTTCTATCAATATTATCATTTGTTTTCTTAAGATTATCTAAAATTTCTTCATTTAAAATTCTATTATATTCTCTTCTAATTTCTATTTTTTCTTTAGTTGGTATTGGAACTTTAAAAATATTATTAACTAAAGAATCAAATGGTTCAATATTAGTAACAATATAATCTTTTAATGTTGTGTTTTCAAGTGTAAAACCTATAAATAGATCTTTATTATCATATGGATATAATAAATAATGTTTAATAGTATCACGATATTCTGAACTTCTTAAAATACCATTAATATGTTGAATATATTTTAAAATAACAAACAATACTAAATATCTAGCACGTTCAGTAGGATCTTTAAATTGCAAACCACCTAGATTTGTATAATACTCTTCCATTATAATAGTAGGTTCATCATTTTTATTAATAATATCATCAAATAGTTCTTCTTTTAAAATTTTATCCGGAAATATATTATCATTATTAACAATTTTATCAATAATATCATTAATTAAAATGTTATATTTAAATGCTTCTTTAGTATGTCTTAAAATTAAAAGATCAAATGAGCCATATATAGATCCCCATAATGCAATAATTATTACACTAATACCAAGTAATATTGTAGCATTAGTAGCAAATGATTTATCTTCGTTGAAAACCTGTTTTAGACTGACTCCTAATATAAGTGAAATGGTAATCATTAGGATTGTATGTAAAGCTGCGATAATTAAAGTCATGTATAATATAATTGAAGCTATATAAATAAAAAACACTGGTGTATAAAACTTATATTCAATAAATTTTGAAAATCCTTCTGTAAAAGTATCAAAATTACACCAATTATACATTACTGTTTTATATTTCATTAGATATGATACTAATATTTTGTTTTCATTAGATGTTTTATATAAAGTTGTTTCTGAATTATCATACACAAGTAATATAGGTATTACAAATATAAATATAATTACTATAACTAAAAGTATTATTAAAACAATTAATATAACTTTAAAATATAAAAAACTAAATAATGAATTAATTGTATTTAAACTTGCACCACTTATATCTGTACTTGATGGTCCAAGTTGTTCTTGTTCATTGGGTTGATCTTGCTGATCTTGCAAGGCTTGCTGATCTTGTTTAGCTTGCTGATCTTGCTGATCTTGCTGATCTTGCTGATCTTGCTCAACTTGCAGATCTTCTTTAGCTTGCTCAGCTTGCTCAGCTTGCTCAGCTTGCTCAGCTTGTTTAGCTTGCTCAGCTTGCTCAGCTTGCTCAGTTTCTTTAGCTTGCTCAGCTTGTTTAGCTTGCAGATCTTGCTCAACTTGCAGATCTTCTTTAGCTTGCTCAGCTTGCTTAGCTTGTTTAGCTTGCTGATCTTGCTCAGCTTGTTTAGGTTGCTCAGCTTGCTCAGCTTGTTTAGCTTGCTGATCTTTTGGTTTTTCTTGCACATTTTCTGATTGTTGCATAATGTCTTTTAGTCCATTCATTTCATTTATTAAGGTATTCATATTAAAAGTATATTTTCTATTATTAATTATAAAATAAAATTAATTTGATATAAACATTTTATATAATCCTACAAAATATGTTAAATAAAAACCAATTAATACTAATATAACAAATAGTACATTACTATTATAAAAAACAACTAATATAATACTTAATATACCTAATATGAGTAAAATAATTGTATATAATTTATAATAAATTAAATAGGCAATAGTAGATAAAATAATACATACAAGTAGTATTGTATCTACAATAATATTAATAGGATATTTTTGTGTTTTTAAAAAATTTAATAATATATAAAATTTTGATTCCACTTTGTTTAAACCTATTTGAATTTGGTTTATAGCAATTTCACTATAATAAAGCAAAGAAACTGCAATATCACTTGAATAATTAATATAATCTTTAATAATTTCTTTTAATATTGCAGTATCTTCTGCTTTTACATATTCTTTAAATTTATCGTATGTACTAGGATCAATTTTACCTAATGTAACAATTAATGAATGTGTAAATATTTCTTTGTTATTTTCAGGTTTAATATTAATAAAATTATAATCAAAGTTGTTATTTTTATCAAAAGCTTTTTTCATAAAATCTGTATCAATAAGTTTTTTAAAATCAGTTATAATATCTTTATTTTCTTTATCAATATCCTGTGCTAATTTAACTTCATAAAACATATATATACCAATACTAACAACTTTAAGGACATATAAGAAAATTAGGAATATTAGTATTATTTTAATGCTACTCATTTTTATAATTCTAAGACGATTAAATAATATCTTATATTAAACTATTTATTTTGGTCTGCATTGATAGTAATTTCATCTACAGTGATAGTACTATCATCTAGTAATTTAAATTCAGGATCTACACTTGCAATTTTATTTTTTTCATTATATTTATCAATAGATATAGTATATAATAAAATACCAATAATAGTTGCAAGACCAATACATGATATAATAAATTCAGGTAAATACATTTTATGAAAATTATTTTCAAGGTCAATGTTAAACACATCAATATATTTATAAGAATCTATATCAAACAAATCATTTAAAATATTTGAAATACCTCTAAAACTATTTATTAATATTAATACAAAACATAATATTCCTACAATAATTATAAAAGCAGTTAAACTATACCGAACTATGTCATTATCTTTTAAATATTCGTATGATTCCAATGTTATAAGATTTGCTAAAAATCTAATAATCAACTTAATAAAACTTAATAACAAAGAAATTGGATTTAAAGAATTTGAATCAATCATATTTATTATATAAAAATAACATTAATTTAACATATTACATACTTTTTAATAACCAAATTGCAACAATAACACCTATAGGATATGCAAGTCTAATAATAAATTCATGTGTGCCGTTCATCATATTATCTTCAATGTATTGTTTTAAGTATGTGAATATAAGACGATCAAATGCAATAGCAATTAAAATAACTAAAGCAAATAAGAATAATTTAAATACATCACCTTTTGTTTGGCCTAATTTGTCCCAAAATGATATTTGTGGTTCTATATATACACTTTTAGGTGGTTCAGGTTGTTGTTGATAAATAGCTTCATGTGAAGGTTTTAAAGGTTGTTGTTTAATTTTTTGTGGGGGTTCATGTATTTGTTGATGTTGTTGTATTTCAGGTTCTTGCATATCGCCATAAACAAGGGAAAGATCTGTTCCGTCAAACATAATTCTTTTTATTATCTACACCTATAATAAAAATGGATATTTCAGATAAACTAATAATAGTTTGTATTATATTTGCAATTTTGGCTATTTTATCAATAGTGTTTGGTTGTTATCATTTTAATTTTAGGCCTGAAAATTTTACGAATGATAATGAGAAAAACATAACAGAAAAAATTATAGAAATGTTCGAAAAGGATGACAGTGATAATTCAATAATTGAATATATGAAACAGAATAAGGAATACTTTAAAGATGAAAAATTTATTAACACTTTATTACAAAAACTTAATAATATGAATATATCTAAAAAAGATGATGATAATGATAATGATAATGAAAAAATTAAAGGATATAAAAAAACTAAAAATTCTGAAAATTCTGAAAATTCTGAAAAGTCTGAAAAGTCTGAAAAGTCTGAAAAGTCTGAAAAGTCTGAAAGTATAGATGTTAATGAAAAATTTAAAGGATATAAAAAACCTAAAAATTCTGAAAAGCTTAAAAAGTCTGAAAGTATAGATATTAATGAAAAATTTAAAGGATATAAAAACCTAAAAAATTCTAAGAAATAATTATTCACTATTTTCTTCTTCACTATTTTCTTCTTTACTATTTTCTTCTTCACTATTTTCATAACTATCTTCATCATCAGAAGAGTATTGTTTATCAATTTGATTTATTTTATATTCTAATACATTTGGATTATAATTTGGATTTAATATTGATTTATCAAAAGATATATTATTATTAACTTGATAATAATAGATTTTAAATGTAATATTATGATTTGCACCTTTAAAATCATACAAATTACCATTTTGAGTTTTAAAAGTTAAAGTCATTTTTGAAAATTTTCCAATAGGATGAAATTCTCTAATATTAGTTTTTTGTATGGATATATTTTCGTCATTGTATCCTAATGTACCTAATTTAAATCTTGCTAAACCTAAATTATGTTTTGAATATGATAAAGATAATGTAGAATGTTCTTCAATTTCAGGACAATTAAGTATTACATATTTTTCACCAATTAAATCAACAATTCCTGGTGCTTCAATTCTATGTGTAATATAATTGTCTATTTTGCTTTGAAAATATCTAAATTTATTTATATTGGTAGTGATATTAGTGTTTGTAATTTTAGTAAAAAATCCATCATTAACATTTTGTGATAAATTGAATCCTAAAGTATTACGTAGTGTGGATTTATTCATATCTAATACGAAAGGTTTCGATGATGTAAAAGCAATTTTATTTTTAACATCGGGAGGTGTGCTTAAACTTTCTATTTTAAGATCAATTAATTTTTTATTAAGTAATTGTATTAATTGTGCTAATGAAAAATCGCCTGTATCTAATTCTATTTTGGTATAATTAAGTGTTTCAATATCAGTATTGGAACCAACATAGTAATAAAATGTATTATTATTTTTATCAACATTGTACATAGTTCTGGGTACAGAGGCATCAATAACTTCAAGTCCAAAAACGTTTCTGAAAGGTTCTGTAAAATTAATAGTATAATTATTAGGATGTGGATTTTCTACATAATTACGATCTTTAGAATCAACAAGAAAAGTATAATGTTGTTTAAAACTATTTGCTTTTAAAAATTGTATGTCATCTAAAGACATTTATATTTTTTATATATAAATATGTTTAAATCGAATTTATTAATATTAATATTTATATTTGTATTATTTGCTATTTTATATTTTACTACTAATAATAATATTGAATTATTTACTGTTAATAATCCAATTACTATTACAGATGATACTAATAAAGAATTAATTATTAAAAATTTGCAACGTGTTATTGATACTATATATGAATATATAAAATATGATATTGATGTAAATGAATTAATATCAGAATTATCTGAAAAAATAGAAGAAAATACAAATAAAAATGGTAATCTTGTTAGTTTAAGTAAAGAACATGAAATGTTGGAAACTGAAAAAACTATTAAGGATCCTATTAATTCTGAAAATTTAGAAACAATTAAGGATTATAATATATCAATACAAGAATTAGAATTTGACATAAAAACATTAGAATCTCAAATAAAATCAAATGAAAAATTATTAATACAGAAAGAGCAAGCAAAAAGAGAATTAAGAAGAAATCCACTATTAAATAATAATTATAATAGTTTTAATAAAAAAGAAGAATATGTTGATTCACCTGAATTACAAGAATTATTACAATTAGATAAAGATATTAGAATATTAAAAACTACTATTTTATCAGATGAAAAAGATAGTAAAAAAAAAGAAAAAAAAGATTTAGAACTTGAATTATCAAAATTAACACACGATAATTATATTTTAGATTTGAGACTAATTGTAATTGGTAAAGAATTAACTAGAATAACATCAGAAATTGAAATATTAAAATCTGAAATAGAAGTAATAAAAACACAAATATTAGAACTAAATATAAAAAAAGAGACAAAAGAGAAAGAAAGAAAGGATAAATTTGATAATTTGAATGATCAGTTAGAATCATATAATATAGAAAAATTGGTAGAGAATGTGGAAGTATTAAAAGAGAATAAAGAATATTATCAAGAGAAATTGGATGATTTTAAGAAAACACATGAGATATATTTTGATAAATTGAAGGTTGATGAAAATGATTATAGGTCCCATTATTTAATAAATCAATATGAAGATGATAATAGACAGAAAAATATGTATTATAAATTAACAAATAAAGAATTGAAAGAAAAAATGGATGCTTTATGTGTTAATAAGAATAATTATAATGAAAGGTATAATTTGAGTGAATATTGTAAAAGGAAAGATTATATAAAAGTATGTGAATTGAATGTATTTGATAATGAATTAACGGATAAATTTAATGAAAATATATTATATAATGAAGAATGTTTAAAAACAATACCATTTATAAATAAATTGCCTTATACAAATAAATGATGAAATATTTAGTATTAATATTTTTGATAATATTATTAATAATGTTGGTATTTTATTATAATAATACACAAGAATATTTTGCAGATTGTATAATTTATAAAAATAGTGTTAATTATCCAACTGATAAATATTTTACATATGGAAGATTGCAATTATTATATAAATATTATATGATTGAAGATAAAGATGAGAAAAAAAAAAATAAAAGATACTTATAGTTTGAAAAAATATAATGAAAGTAATTCAATAAACTTAGATAAATTAGAAAGATTAGATTTCTATGAAGATAAAAAAATAACTTTTAATAATTTAAAACATAGTGATACAGAGTGGGCTAAATGTAGTTTTAGAGATTCAACATATGATGATGATGAATTATATTTTAATTTAATGAATAAAGACGATTCTGAAATATGTAATAATATAGTTAATTTAAAATCAGATTGTGTAGTAAATGGAAATAATGATTTGTTATTATTAAAAATAGAATTTAAAGATGATAATATTGAATTAGGAGAAATTCTTCCTGATAAAATAAAAATTAAAAAAATACGAGTTGTAAAATATAATAAAGATCAACGAACAATAGTACCTTTTGAGGAAGAAAGTCATTTTACAAATTATTTTTTTAAATTAGATACAACAACATTAGAATTTAAACCTATTAAACGTAATATAATGTTTTATATTTTTAAAAATGAATTTTGTAATAATATATATGAAATTGATAAAACAGAACAAAAATGTTTTAATATAAATGAAATAGGTTTTGAATCAATTAATTTTATTAATTATAATACAACATTTGGGGATAATTTCGAAAATGATTTATCACAATGTGATGATGATGAATATATAACATCATTTGATGATATAAAAGAAGAATTAAAAAATATAATGTTTTTAAAAGCAAAGGATGAATATAATAAATGTTATCAAAAAATAAGTTTAAATTATGCGCGTGACAAGGATATATATAATAGTAGAAATAATAATTGTGTAGTTCCTAAAACTTATTTATTACAACATTGTAGTTATAAAAATTGTAATTATCATAATAAAAGTTGTAAATATGAAAAAGAAAAAAAACAAGTAAAAGAATATAATGATATATTGGATGTAGATAATTTTGAAAAAATAGGACAAGAAAATATGTTTTATATAATGGATAATTCAGAAAAAAATTTTAATACATGTAAAAAATATATTAATTATAATACTGATTTTTATAAAAAAATAGAAGCAATTGATAATGATCAATTAATGTTAGATAATGAATTGAATAAATTTGATGATGAGGAAGAATTATATTCAAAATTGGATTTATTGGAAAATGTATCACAAGATAATTGTATTTATATTTTAATAAGTATAATAAATAAAGAATGAGTTGTACTAAGGGTTGTTCTAAACCACTTGAAAAACAATCTTGTCCAATGTGGATGTCAGATGGTAGAGTAACTACAGATTATAAACCAAGATGTGTAGTAAATGAAGAATTAAATAGTCTTTTAGTAAATAATAATAAACAAATAAGTTCATATAATTTACGAATGTATTTACAACATAATGCTGAGAAAGAAATGGAACGTCAAAGAATAAATTCATTACGTGATATAGCAGATTGTGTTCCTTGTACAAATATAGTTAATAATAATATTGTACATCCGGAACGATATGTAGTATCATGTAATGCTGTATCGTGTTCTCGTAATGAAGTAAATCCTTCAGGATTGGGTGATGGGCGTAATTATTAAAAATATGCTATATAATATAAAATGAATATTCAAATTAAAGACAATAAAGTTATTGTTACTGGCAAAATTAATCAACCTTTCACTAAAGCCAAACTATTTGCTGCAAATCCAATTGATAGAATGAATAATTATTCTGGAAGTGGATTACCATTTCCTTGTTATGATATAGCATTTGATAATACTCCAAATATTAAACATATAAATAGTGGAAATTATGGTGCAACATTTGAATATCCGAATAGTTATTATATGCCAAATGGTAGGGATAAGGTTCCACCAACAATTTATTTAAGTGTTGATGATAAAATAATTGAAGCAAAAGAATTAGTGGATCCATTACCATTAAAAACACTAACACATCGTGGAACAAATGATCGTGAAAAATTTGTAAGTTATAAAAATAATAATTTACCAATTAAAAATCAAGATGAAGTAATGGTGGCTTATAAAAATATGAAATTAAGTGAAAATATATTTTAAATGTATTTTGTAATTTCATTAATAATATCAATTGTACCATTTAACCAATAAGGTGTATTACTAAAATCTTCATTACAAACATAAAAATGAGTATCATTGCCTAGAATATTGCAATTTTTGCGATTATTCAAGTTAAATTTTTTGATACTAGTTTTGTATTTAATAGGTATAGATATATGACATTTATTAAGAATTAATTTATATACTTTTTTATTTTTAAGATTGGTCATATTAATAAGATTATTTTTAATATGCTCATTCCAATTATAAATTAATAAAAGATTTTCAATATTAACAGTAGAAATTAAAATATTTGTAAACCAATTGCGATTATTAATATTACAAATGAATTGATTGGAACTATTAATAGTAATTAAGCATATTTTATTATTATAATAAATTTGTCCATTTAAACTTTTAAAATATTCTCGCATTTTTTTTAAAATACTTAAACTTGATTCCGTAATTTTAACATATTGTTGAATATTAATATAATTTTTTTTAATTAATTGAATAGCACTTTCTGTATCAATATTAAATAAAAAATCAATTTCATATATTTCATTTTTAAGTAAATTAATATTAAATTTATTTAAAATGTTATTACATGTATCTTTAAAAATTGTATCTTGTTGTAGAGATGTTGGCATTTTATCTAATGTTGAAATTATAGAAGATATAGATGAGGAATTATTATGAATAGTAGTATAATTAATATTAAGTTTATTTAAAAATTTTTTAATATATGTACAATTGTCTGGGAATATTAGTCTTAAATTATTAATAAAAAGTGCTTTAGTATTTTTTTCAAATATTTTAACATTATAACCTTTTTCCGCTATTTTTATCCCTACAAATAATCCGAAAAAACCTTCACCAATTATAATAGTATCAGTTGTATTCATAATTTTATTACTATTGATTAAATAGAATGTATAAAATATTCTTAATAATAATTTTAATATTAATTGTTTATATAATTACAATGTATGATGGTAATAAATATGAAAAATATACTGAAAAACAGTATGATTTTGATCGTGATATAATTCCTAGAAGTTCAACATATATTGAATTAGAATCAATTGAATATCCTATTCGTGATGCATATTTAACTCATTATATACCAATAGATGATGAACATATTCATAATATTTATGATTATAAAATAATTAGAGCATATAGAGCTGTTTTAGATAGATCACCAACAAAAAAAGAACTAAAAATGTATAGGTATAAATTATTAACACAAGAAGTTGATGAGACATTTATGATTACAATATTGTATAATACTATAGAATATAAAAATATGAAAGAAACACAAATAAATGCAATTGAATATGAATTGGAATATGAAACATATGAAAGAATGTTATATGAAACTATAACATTATTATATTTAAAATATCATAATGATCAAGTATATGATAATATGTTACCATTTTTAACATCTTTATTAGTACATTTTCAATTTGACATGTATATATTTATTGCTTGTTTATCTTCAGAAAAATATAAACCTTTTGAAACTGAAGTGCTTGAAACAACTATTATGAATAAATTTGTTTTACATAAAATATTTTACAAACATTTTATATTATTAGAATTACATAATAACGCAAATGCTATTAAACAATCAGATTTACGTAATGGTAAATCTGGTATATTTAGTGAAATTTTTGATGGTCAAAAATTACAAGAAATTAAAGATAAAGAGGATGCTATAAAAGGAAAAGAAGAAGCAGAAAGACAAAGATTAGCAGAAGCCGCGAGTGCAACAAAATGTGTAACAACGATAAGAACGAAAAAGATGTATAATCCTATATCACATAATATGCCTTATAGGACAAAAACGGAACATAATCCACCTATATGTACAACATTGGGTAATAAATATAATTATAAAGAATATGAAAATAAAAATTATACAACAGTGGATGAATCAATGGAAACTAATATTGGATCAATTATGCCTAAATTTAAATATAATGAATATGTTGATGTTCCGATATAAAAACTGATAAATATATATTATATAAATGTTAATTCGTACATTATTAACAGCTAGTTTATTAACAGCTAATACATATTATCCTTTAAAAAAAATTAATCATTTAAAATCAAGTTTTGATACTAATTTAGTTTTATATGATCGTTGTTTATTTTATAATAATTCATGTGTTTATCCTATAGAAGAAGTATATCCAAATTTAAACAAATATAATAATATATTTGTGGATGAAATTAATATATGTATAAATGATAGTATAAAAAAACTTTTAAATTTAAATAATACTACAAATTATAAAGTTTCTTTATTACATTTTAATACAGTTTGTATTAATTTAAATTCAAATTATTTAAAAGATGTAATAGTTATTTTAACACCTTTAAAACATGATTTAACACGTGTATTTATTTTTAATAATTTACCAAATTATAAAAAAACCTTATTATATTATAATATTAGATTTATTATTAATAAAATTAGATATTAGATATTAGATATTAGATATTTTACGGACTTGCAATCATCATATACATAGTAAAACTTACTCCTGATACAATACTAACAAATTCACTTATATCTCTAATTATTTTGCGGTTAGTATAAATGAGACCAGAACCAATTTGAACAGAATAAATAATTGGTTCTGATATCTTTTTCATATGAATTACTTCATTTACTTTGTTTGCTATTGAAAATAGATAACTATCATCACAATTATTACCACCAATACTATAATAAGCAATTGATTTTTGATTATCACATTTATTACATTTTGTAGAACCTTGAATATTATTGAAGGTTCTAATATCACACTCAATACACTTATTATTTTTTTCATAGCTTCCAATAGGACATTTAAAGCAATTATTATATTTAATAATAGAACCTATAGGACAAGTTAAACATTTGTTTTCAAAGTTTTCATTAGGCATATATTCTTTATTTTCAATATTGCACTTAAGACAGCTATTACCATATGTAGCATAAGGATTATTGCCAACAATTGTTCCTTTAGGACAAAACTTAGTATTAATTAATTTTTTTTCATTTCCTTTAAAACACAAATTACTACCTTCATTCGATGAAAATCCTTCAGGACAATGCAAACAAGTAGAGTTATTTTTTGTTCTATAATGATTAGCAGGACATTTAGTACATACAATGTCATCAATAGAATTATCATAATCAAAAACATAACCTTCATTACAGTTTTTGATTGTGATAAGATCACTTAGCTTATCAGCCAAATCATTATATTTTTTAATAGCTTCATCACGTTCATTTTGGATACGAAACTTACAACTACAACTACTACCCCTATTTATACGAATCATCCTAGAATTTACGGTATGGATGATAATTACGAAGATAACGAGTTTGTTGGAGAACATTTTAATTTATAAAAATATGTAATATCATTTTTTATATTTTTTTAAATATATTTTTACAAATAAATGCAAAATAATATAAAAACAGTAGTAGTTCCAACAGATAATAAAAAAGTAATTAGTATAATTTATAAAATAAAATGCGGATTTAGCAATGAAACTAAAGGTATAAATAATTAT
>MDSX01087481.1_pt1 | contig 21420 bp, 29 predicted proteins | sample 811141 | NCBI WGS metagenome assembly MDSX01 (sample SAMN05326642, study PRJNA326480) | marine metagenome | isolation source: seawater | place: Atlantic Ocean: South East | collected 2010 | reverse complement strand
ATACCAACACCTTTGCCACGTTTGGCTAAGTGTGATTTGATTTTGTCTTTTGCGATTTCTGTAACTTCCATACTTGTATTTAACACCTTAATATGATATTATAAAGTAATTGTTATTGAATGTCTAACGAATTGGGTTTATATTTTGAAGGCGCCGCGATCTTTATTCATAGCAGATTTTGCCATTTTGTCAACAGTCTTTTCATTATCTGATTCTGCATCTTGACCTGGCTGAATGTTAACGGGCTCATGTCCTTTAAAGACTACTTTATCGCCTTGAATGTTTGAGATTACACCTTTAAGAAGAGGCTTTTCCATCATCTTATACAAGTCTTGTACGTCAAGTATAATATCATTGTCTTGGAATGTGTCGAGTAATTGATCAACTGTAAAATTGTCAGGATCAATGGATCCGTCTTCTACGTGTTGTTTTAGTTGATTGGAAACAGCCACGATGCTGGCTGCCATTGCATTATTATCCTGAGCATCTACAAACTCGTAAAGCCTCATGTGCTTTACCTTTTTGCTCTACCGACTGGTCCTGTTGATACGTCTACGTTTACGTCTTCGATGTCACCAACAACTGCGTCAGGTGCACCTACGTCAATTTCATCGGTTCCTTCATCACCTGTTACGTTCATTACAGGGTCAGAAACATCCATGCTGTCAACTCCAACTTCTCCGTCGCCTAAACCTGAATCTACGTCACCGTCAAATGCATCTACAACATTACCACCTGTAATTCCTGCTAATCCTTGATCAAGTTGACCTTTAACAGATACTAGACACTGATTTAATTCTGCAAGTGCTTGACCTGCTGTTTGATCAAATGCTTGTGCTTCGTTAACACCGATTTCAGTTTGAACTGAATCGACTAATGCCGGCATTTCTTTGACTAACATATCTGAAACTTCTTCTAACATTTTTTGTATAGAATCAACCATGTCTTGTGCGGCTAAGATTACTTGTGATCTATTAACTTCTTCGTTTTCTGTAATGATTTTAGTTCTAGGCGCTTCAGGAGCAATTTTATAATGCTCTCTAAGGGCTTGTTCAACAAACACTAATTTCATGTATGATGGATATTCAGCACCAAAGTTTTTAGATTCTTTTGCTTCAGCAATTAAACCTTTTACTTTATTATGCATAGTTTGAGTTTGGACTTTGTTTAAGCCCTTAACTTTAAAGTCAACTTCAAAGTTTTCTTTTAAAGCCTTGACTGCAACTTCTTGTGTGTTTAAATCATTAAGTTTCATATTAAATTCCTAGTAATCTCTCGTAGATATATTGTATTTATCTTGTTCCGCAGAATTTCTGGATTTTTTATACCGATTCTTTTTGTGTTCCTCAAAGATTCTACGTTGTTGTTCTTTAGATGTATTTATTAGTCTTTCTAAGTTATACACAATTTGTTTTTTGCGACCCAAATCATCTTGTAATTTCGTTAATTGAATGAGTCTGTGATCTAATGCATTCTTTTTATTTTTATATCCCCTAGTATGAATAGCAATGTCTAAATTAATAGATGCCAACTTTCCGTCTAATTGATATACTTCCGTTGCTCTGTCACTTTGATGATTGTGAGAAAAGACACAGTATGCCATTGCATTTCTTGCATTTATGAATTCGTATGATTGGTCCCAATTTTTTTCAGTGACATCAAAGATTCCTAATTCATTCAAGTTACGTATTCTATACTTACCAAAGGCCTTAATACCACTGTTATCATTGCTAATATAAAGATTTTTTAATTCTTTAATTAGTTCTCCTTTGAACATCTGCTTGATTTTATTACGAGCATCATCTACATTTGTTTTCTTTTTCATACATTCTCCATAAAGTATATATTGTTTAATTCAGGTGTAGTATCTAAAAAGTTTGGTAAGTCTACACTTTCTGTGCCGCAGATGATCATAGGTATTTCATGGCAATCTTTTATAAGATAACCTAAAGCATTTATGGTGTCATCAAAAACTGAATTGTTCTGTACTTTAAAATCAAACTTCCAATAATGAAAGTCAGTATTGTCTATTAAGAATCCAAATGGAGAGTCTTCTGTGTCTGCCTCTATACGATGAGGGTAATGTAATATTTCTGAGTTGCCTCGCAAACTTATGCATTGTAATATAGTATCAAAGTTTGCTTGTGAATTTCTTTGAACTTGCCATAACTTATGATTATCTCCTACAGGCTTTGACCTGTTGAGAACATTAGTATGAGTAATGTCAAACAATGTGTAACAAGTTATGGTTTTCATAGTAGTATTTAGTAGCCAAAAAAAAGCCTCTAATAAAAGAGGCTTTTTAATTCTTTAACTAAAAACTTAGTTAGTGAATGTTGCTGAAGCAGTAACTGTAGACGTTCCACCTGTAGCCGCATCGATTGCTGAAGCCAAAGTAGTTGTGTCCCAAGCGCCAGTAGGATATACTGCGATTGCTAAGTTATCTGTTGCATCATTAGTGAACTCATAGATGTAAACAATTGCTTTTTGCTGAATTGTTAACATAGAGATGTTTGCTAATGTTGTGTTTGCCGCGATATCTGCTAATTCGATATCAAAGAAGTCTAACTTAGGTCCTTGTGGTTGTACTGTTGCACCTGAGTCAACTGCGTTTACTCCTGGGTTGCTGTATCCAGTTGCGTCTAAACGTAATACTGGATAAAAGTCACCATTTGCTCTTGTAAATTGTGCCATTTTTCTATTCCTTTTTAAAAGACTCGTTCCGAGCCCTGTAGTTTGTTGTCCCTCACCATGAGGTTCATACTAATATTTAGTCCTTTGTGAGAAAAATGCGGTGATATATTACTTTGCGGCTAGATTTTGAGCAGAAAAGCCCATTCTGTTGACAAACTTAAGTCCGTTAGCAACAAACCCTTCATGTGTTTCACTACCATCATCTAAGTATCCTTTAACAGGACTAGACTCTGCGGCTTTGTCTAATTGATCTACGATGTTTTGTTTTAGATTATACAATGCAATCCAAATCTTAAATGCACCTATAACACCTTCTTTGTGTGTATTGAAATGATTAGTAATCTTTTGTCTCATTGAGTCAGTCATTGGTCGTTGCTCTACAAATTGTATAAAATCATCATACAAGTTTGATAAGTCTTTTGATACAATCTTTTTGTTGATGAATACAGTGAACAAAGAGTTAAATGCGTTACGTGCCTGTGGTGCTGAGTTCATAAGAATTCTTACATCATCACCATGCTGTGCAATTGCTGTTTCTGCTTGTGATTTTAACTTACTAGGCATCTTTATCTTTGGTGTGATTGGCATCTTACTAGGTACGATTGCTACATCACTATTGTTATGTAAGTTACCAATTGTACCGTCTAGTGATGATGACTCATCTGTTGTTTCTGCATTGACTGGAATAAATGTATGTACACCTATACCTGCTGTTTTACCTTGTAGCATGTGGCCAACTTCACTGTCTGCTTTTACTTTGTATGCGATACCATTTGGGTTCATTTTAAATGAGTAGTAACCGTCTTGGTCTTCTAAAGGTTTAGCAAACAATAAGTCTCCCCAATAGTAGCCCAATGTTCCTCTATCTGCTTTGTCTAATCCGTCCCAAATACTATCAATGATGTTGTACAAGTCTCCTCGATCAACACCTCTGTTTTTATCATACTGTCTAAATTCTTGTGGTGAAAAGACTTGTCTTCCTGTACCGTCTTTCTTATTGAACATATGCTTATCCATGATAGAAAATCTACCTTTCTGATCACGTCCAAATATAAGAGCAGGGTAACCGTCCCACTTAATTGTAATTGTACCGGGTGTTGCAATAGTTTTTTCCATTGCACTGATTGCTTGTTTGGCTCCTTCAACATCGCCTAAGAACACCAAATCTTCTGGGTGATCTAAGTGTCCTTTTGCTTCGACTAAATTGATTTTTTCTAATGTACGTAGAGTATTAGATAATGATTCACTGAGGTTCATTGTTACCTCGTTTTCAATGATGGTATTTTTTCTGCTCTAATTGCTGATTGAGTTTTAGATTCTTTGAGTTTTGCCAAGTCTTGTGCTGGCTGCTCTGGACTATAGAAAGGTTTAGGATCCATGAAATACATTTTTGAATACTTCTCTTGCATTCCTTTTGGTAACACCTCACCAGTAGAATTAACCCACTGTTTTCCGTTATAAGAGGTTTCTTTTCCACCTGCATCTTTAATTGTTATTCCAACAGGTATATTTTGGATTACATTTGCATCATTGACCCTTACTTGATTGTTATCAGTTTCTTTTGATTTTAGTTCAGGTTCTTTTGCACCCTTTGCTTGTATTGATTTTTGTATAATTTCTGCGCCGTCTGCGTTCTTTGGTCCTTTAGGTGTAACACCTACAGTAGAAGTTGCCGCCCAAGCGCCGTCTGCTAACTGAGTTAAAATTTGTCTATCAATGTTTGGCTTAGATGGATTTTCTGAATTGTTATACGCATGTTCTAAGTTATCAATAATGTGGTACAATACATCTTTACTTTTTGTATAGTCTACATTCTGCATCCACTGTCCGAACCAGTCTTTCAAAAAAACACTAAGTAGTCTACCACCTGATGTTTCTACGTCTGTTCCTTGTGATTGTTCGATGATACTTTCAAAGACCCTATTTAATTCTGCAAGTGCTTGACCATCTGGTTGATCATTTGTTTGATCGACATTCATCTGACTGCTGGGTGGATTAATTAAGCCGGCTCTAAGACCTGAGTCAATTGTACTTAATGCATCACTAACGAAATCTCTTACAAAATATTTGTATGCTAATCTATCTAGTTTTGTCAGTCCGCCTTTGAGTCCTAGGCTAGGTGCTGTTGTTTTAGGTCCGCCTGTACCTCCGGCGCCTTTACCTCGGGATCGTTTGTCTCCAAACATCCAGTCACCTAATTTATTTTCATTGATAATGACTTCATCGAACTTCATTGATACTTATCCTTGATATTTTTTAATCGTTTTTGAGAAACGATTTTTGTCTCTTCCTCGGATAGCACTTAACAGTTTCTTTTCTAACTGTTCAGCCTGGACATCATCATAATTACGTTGGATGAATTCGATTAGATTAACCGCACTAGTAATGATATTGTTACCACGAGACTCAACAATATGCGGGATATCTCGGTTGCTACCGAAATTTTCTAGTTCTTCTAAAAGGCTTTTAGTTTTTTTCTGCATAAGTATAATTCCTTATTACTATTTAGTCAATCGTGACCATTTTGGATATTATTTGTCTTTCAAAGTATTCAATAATGACTTCAATTTTGTACTTTGTACATCACCACTGACTCGTTTTTGCTCGGGCTCTACTTGATTTTCAACTATTTCATTAGTTTGTCCCACTTGTGATGTAGTTTTAAACTTATCCATGATAGATTGTGCAGATGGTTGTGCTGTGTTGTGAGTTGGTGCATTAGTGCCTGGGTCTGTGATACGTAATGTTTCTATATCAAATGCTAATTCTACCTTTTGACCTACTCCTGAACTTGATCTTGTCTTCATTAACTGAATCTGATATTGTCCACGTTCTCTCATACTACGTGATGTAAAGATACCGAACACATTGTCTGCTGTATTGATCTTACTGATACCACCTGAGATATGACTGTGATCAAATTCTATTTCTTCGACCGCACTTCTGTTTAACTGTGATGCAGTTACAAAGACTATATCTAATTCTTTTGCCAAATTACGTAATTCTTCTGATACATATTTGTCTTTAACAAACAAGTCACTTGGGCTTACTTTAGCACTTACTGGCATTAACAAATCCAAATAGTCAACACACATAAAGTCTAGTTTCTTGCCTGTTTGTATTTGTAATTCTCTTGTATATGCTCTAAGATCATTGACTGTAGACTGTGCCGGGAAGTATTTAATTTGAAGATTTCCAGATGCTTTTTGTTTCATCTTTACTTTCATTTCAACGTTATCTAAGTCCTTAAACACTTCTTTAGTTTTAGTGTCAGTCAACATTGAATCTATACGCATTGCTGATAGTTCTTCACTTAACTCTAAAGTTACATATATACCTGATAAGCCTTGCTCAACCCAATTGACTGATAGATTTTGCATGAACAATGATTTACCTGAACCCGAACCCCCTGCAAAGATTTGCAGTTCGCCTTTGTTGAATCCACCATAGAGTTTTTGATCTAAACAGGGCCAGCCTGTAGACGATTGTCCATTGCTTGATTTAAGATGCATAAGACGAGCCCTAGGATCATCAAAGTAATCGATACCTAAGTCTCTTTGTAATGATATTTGTACAGCATCTTTGATTAACTTTTCGACAGGATCATAATCACCCTTTTCTAATAAGTCTGCTGAAGACATGATTGCTCTTTCTAACTCTTGTCTACGAGTAAACGATTCAAACTCAGTCATAAACCATTCATAATGACCCTCATCTAAATCAGCAACTGGATCAATTGTTTCTCCTGTTGTTGCTTTGATTTGTGTTGAGTCAGGCAATATTTTATATTGATCTGAATGTTCTCTCATAAACTCTGCAACAGGTCGTAGTCTTCTGTCAAAGTTTTCTGCGTTAAAAATATTAGCAACCCTAACAAACAACTCTGCGTTTGTTATCATCATTCTTAAGAACAATTCTTGTACTTCTATGTTAAATTCTTTTAGCAATTTTATTCCTCATAACTTCTACTTTTATTTTGCTGTTTGTAGCAGAGTCTAATATACTTAGTAATGTATTCAGACGACCATATTTAATTACGGCATCGTTTGCATCTTTAATGTCTTCTGACCAGTTAGGTAATGACACATCAAAACCTAATTCTAATGCTCTTTCGCATATACCTAATCCTGTCTGATCCTGATCAGGAACAACAATTACACGTTTACCCAATTTGTTAATTACAGCAACTTGATTGTCATTGATTGTGTCATGTGTCAATGCTAAACCGTTCATTGAGATAGCATCAAAAATACCTTCAAAGACTAATACGACTTCCCATTCATCCTTCTGTAAGTCAGTACCAAATACATATCCTTGTTGCTGATCATTTATGAACTTAGGATTTCTGTCGTCCATAAATCTTATTGTACTACCAACAACTTTATTTTCATATGTATAAGGGATAATTATACCCTGTGCTTGTCTACCCTCTGCATTAGGACTGACCATAAAAGGATAGTCGTTGTGTTGTAGTCCCCTTTTGTTCAAGTAGTCAATGTAGACTTGATGATCTTTATTAGCAGTATAAATCAACTCACCTTCTGGCATTGATTGTTCTTTAAATTTAGGTAACTTCTGCTGTTTCTTTTTGTGTAGAATAGATTCTAACAAATCTTTATGTTGTATAGAATGTAAAGACCATTTATTAATATCTTGGTCTGGCATATTACACCACGACAAGAAGTTACGTGTACGTTTGCTAATTGCTCTACCTAATTTAAAACCGCACTTAAAGTTACAGTTAAAACAATGATAGTTCCAATCATCTCCGTCTGCTTTAATTCCCCCTCGCATTCTTTTGTCAGGGTTATGTCCATTATGCTGGCAACAAGGCGCATTGAATGAAGTCCAACCGCTTTGCGTTTGCTTCTTTTTGCCCGGGACAATCGTAAGTATATCAAACATATCTGATATTATAGACGAAAATGAGAGTTAAAACAAGTAAACAGGGTAACTTATCTAGCCAAAACAGTAACTATGTTACCCACATTAGATTCAAATTTAATTTTGACAAATGGATGATAGCCGTCGATTGTGTAACCTATAGTTCCAGATTCACTAGCACCCGTTTCTGCATTACCATATGTATGTGATTCAATATCATAAAAATTTGAATCGACTAAAGTTGATCCTTGTATAGTGATATTGCCTACGTAGTTTGCATAGTCAATTGATGTAGTTAAGATAGGTGACATTTGTGTATTAATAATACTTGAATAATAAGTCACCGAGTCTGAATTTGCGTTTGCGTTTGCATTAGGAAAAGGTTGATCGTTTGGAATCGTTACATTCTGCGACGGTACAAACGAAGGTAGTATTGAGTCAACAATATTTAAATCGCCTCTAGCACCTGCTTTAGAATCTACAAAGACAGGTAAGTTAAGATTACCACTTGGCCATTCTAATGAGTAATAACATTTTTGTGATTCGATATCTTCAATCTCGGCCGCTGTAGTGTTTAATTGAAATATACCATTGATATCAAGTACAGGGGTCAATGCTTTTCTGAAAAGGATTTCGGTACCATCTGAGTTGATGGCCCTAAATGATATTTGTTGACCTTCAGTTGCAATATATGACAAATCAACAGGCTTTTGTTCCTGATTCAGAAACTGAAACTGTAATTGATTGTCAACGCCTTTGTTTAACGTTAATGGTTTTGAATAGACTGGCATATATTTCCTCGGGCTTGTGCCTGACAGAACCACAACGATTTGTCTGACTGTATAAGTATATACTGATGTAGTGTAAGACACAAATTTTAATCTCCTATAGAATATATTTATCTTTACGTGTCTTTACCAAGAAATTTGACCATTTTTTTCAACGTACTAAATACTTTACAGACATGACAGATTCAAAAAAACCAATCGACTTTTTCGTAAAACTGACAGAAACTCACCCGTTTATTTCGGTGTTGCAATATGCCGGGGCAGACTTTGTTGGTATCGTTCAGAACCGTGATGATCTTGTTACAACTATATATGATTACGGTGCGATAGTTGATGCAGAAAAACGAATGAAGTTTTTAGAGTTAGGAGATGTTTGGTGGTGGGAATCGAATCGTCAAATACCTATTCATTTATTTCTTAAACAAGAGTGGGCTATGTTTAAGCCTTTCTTAAGAACATTTAATAACAAATCATTGACATTGTTACATGGACCTATTGTATCAATGACTGACTTTCAAAAGAAAAGAGTTAAAAGAAAATCGATTACGTTGGTGAAGAGACCTTACTAAGTCTTTTAGCCATCTTAGCCTTTTGACGTTTCTTCTTTGCTCTACGTTTCTTAGCCAATTCTAAACTCATCTTACTTTGTACACGTTCTTCAAACGTTACACCTAATAAATGATCAAACTCATGCAAGAATACACGTGCTTGTATGCCATCCATATGTTTTCCTTTGACAACTTCTCCGTCGATCTGCTGATATGATACTACACATTCAGTGTGTCTTCGTACATGCAACCAAAGATCAGGATAACTAAGACAACCTTCTAAAAATAATTCTTGCTCTCCTTTAAGTTCATCGATTTGAGGATTAATAAAAGCCATTAGTTTTTCATCAGTGCCCATGATGAATATATTTTTCATCACTCCTAACTGTGGCGCCGCTAAACCGATGCCTAAATGATTAGGATTAAACATAACTTTTGTCATTGCTTTAATTAGTTCAGTTGGATCACCGTCAAGTTTAAAGTCCCATGGTTCACAAGGTTCCTTAAGTCTAGGATCATTTTCTGCAATTAATGTTAAGTTAAGTTCTTCCATTATCTGTTGTGTCTTCCAAATTCATCAAGTAAGTCTTGACCACTAAGTCGTGTTCCAATTATTTCTTTTTTGCCTGACACCATGTACTCTCTTTCGATAGTACCGTCATTATATTCAACGTCTATCACACGTAAATCATCACCAGTTCTGTCTGGATTGTTGTCGTACCACATTGTAGTAAACGAATGTGCATGTACTGCTTTAACGCCCTTTGACCACTCTTCGGCTTTCATCATTTGTCTTTGTCTCTCAACGACTGCATCATATTGACTCATCTTGTTCCTCTAATAAATTCATATGCACTACAACTAGTTGTGCATATGCCACTGCATGTGATTTTTTAAATGTGTATCCTGTATTGTTGTCAATCCACACAGTTTTACTTATCTCTTTCCATGTCTGCCCAATAAGATTTCTCTTTGCTGGACGAATTACTGCCAAGAACATTGCTAGTCTTGGAATGCTATTAATAGGTTCTGGCATCTGTTGCATAACATCATATTGCTTGTTTAAATGCAACAACACTGATACAAAATTTCTTTCTTTTAAACGTTCCCAGTTAGGTTCAGCCATTAGACTTATCAAATGCATTTCATCTTGTACTGCTTTATAGATATTTACGTTTAATAAATCTAATTTAAAGTACCCTCGTTCATCTGCTTCTTTGTAATCTAAGTTGCACATGTCGTTTACAGGATCATAGGGTACATCTGTAATGTATACCCCAGTAGGATGTTTCTTCATTGGTTGTTGTTCACGCATTGCCGCAGGAACATGTTTAATTAGTTTAAGTAATTTACTTCTGTCTCCGAAGTCTATGTCAATATCTGACTGTATACTCATTTAAGTCCTGCTTGTTTAAGTTTCTGATATGCACGTTGTACAACTATTGCTTGATGCTCTGCATCTTCTACGGCTTTGTGAGATGTTACTGCTTGACCATCTTTAAGAGACACATTACAAAGATCATAAATTGTACGTGTATCTCTAATAGTATAGAAAGGCCAGGGTATCGGACTCTCTAATTGCCTAAAGGCGTTTTCAGCCACAACAATATCAAAACCAGCACCATTACTCCAAACTGCTCTGCGGTTCCAACAGAATTTATAGAGTTTATCCATAGCATCTTTAAACGAGATTCTATCGTTGTCGCCCATTGCTTCATTAATTGCATCTTCACTTTGTTCTCCCCACCACCTTAGTGTATCTGGATTTATGTGTCTGTCAAATTCTTCTGTTTGCGAATCTATCTCAGGACGTAGTTCTAGTTTTTCTACGACTCCAGTACCCATAGGATCAAAACGAACAGCACCGATTGTCAATATAACACAATTAGGATCTGTACTCAGAGTCTCCATATCTATCATTACATCATTTGCCATTACTGCTCCACACGTTATCTTCGTCTTTTATTTCTTCTATTATATCATTTCTGAGGTAATTAATCAATAGAATGGAACGTTTTTTGGGTAAATGCAATGGCATAGTAGAATGCATTAAACGAGTATTGTAAAACAAGATACTACCTTTTGGCATATCATACTGTTCTGCATTTTCTAAAAAGTATTCATCATGCAAACCTTCATAACAATCTTGTATATCCCAATCTTGTTGATGACTGTAAGGGATAAGTCCAGTTGATCCTGTGTTTTTGTCTAAGTCATCAAGCGGAATGATAACTTGTATGCCACAGATGTCATTGTTTTCTCTTTTGTTGTATTTCTCAAATCTATGTGGGGTATCAATGTGAGGTCCTACCCATCTACTTGGACCATTGATTGTTACGATATCACTTGCATAAAATGTTGCATCAGTTAAATGCTTTTTGATCTCAGGGTAGATGAGTTCATGTATCTCTTTTACTTCGTCCCAATCATCTGTGAGTTGACTCCACCATACAGCAATACCAAACAGTTTCTTACACGCCTCTGCTTCTGCGTATTGCTTCTTATGTGTTGATGCTCTGACAGGGTAGAGTTCATCTTTTCTGTCGTTTATACGTTGAATAAGGCTGTCAGAAACGATATCATTTATGATATCAAAACCCCTGCCTTCATGTGATAATTGATCATTAATGATATCTTTTTTACCGAAGATACGATCCCAATTATCCGCATAGGTTTTTTGGTCTACACCCTTACGGCGACCAGAACCTTTACCACCGTGCCATTGAGTCATACGATATTTTTTGTTTCTTCGTTAACTACATCATCAAGGTAATTACTAGGCACATCTTTGTCTGCCATCTTTCCTAGTATAAAAAACCCTATGAGTAATAATGTAAGTACCATTGCAATGATACCCATTATTGCTTTTCCTAACATATGTTCTTCTTCAGTCATCTCCACCTCGTTTCTAGCCATGTGCGTTCTTTATCGCCGGCTAGATATATTCTTTTTTGTTTATGATCTTCTTCGTTAGACCAACACCAATGTTCATTGAGTGTATTATATGTACTGTCATTGTATTGTGCTAGGCTTACGTAGTTGTGCAGTTCATGTACTCTGTCATAGTCTTTTAAATCACAACTAGGTCCCCATGTATCCCAACACCAGTCACGTAATTGATTGAACTTAATAATCTTTGCCAAATCTGATTGTGCCATTGGCCTGGGAGTGAAACGTTCATACTGTGGTTTAACAATAGTAGTACACATCCATGTGAAGATATCATTCCCCTTCCATCTACCATCTAACTTAAAAAACTTTATGTCTAAACCGTCGATCATTAATATCCTGCTTGTTTAAGTAATTCTTTCACTTCAGCAACGACTTCTATATCACGTTTAAATTTGATCGCCCACTGTTCAGGGTCAATATATTCTAATACCATTTTCTGTTGTATATCATCTAGTTTACCTAAAAATTCTGTACCAGACTGACTCTGATATAAAGACCAAGGAGAGATTCTTCCTGTCGTTATCTCATAACAAATTCTATTTGGAGCACCATATCTAAATGCATCTTTATATTGTATTGCATCGTCTTTACAAAGTTCGATCAGTGTCTCCATGCTACGAGCAATCGCATCTAATGGATCTTCATGTCTAAGATATTCGACAATAAACTTAGTGTAGTTTTTATCACTAGTCCAACTATCGATTCTAATCTGATTTTTAAGCAACCAGTCTGCATAACGATTAACATTAATGCATTTTGTATTGACACAGTAATGACCGAACTTGACAAAGGCTAGATAATAAGAACTTTTAGTAAAGTCTATATAAGTCTTTTGTTTTTTACTAGAAGTATTTTGTGCATAGAAATTTAACCATGCATTAAAGCCAATACGATTACCCTTAAGATTTCTATCTCCGTATCGGCGTTTCTGTTCGCAAATATGTCTATCGATAGTACTCTCTTTTGCAAAACTTCTTCCGCAAAAGTCGCAACCAAACTTTTTAGTTGCCGAGTTCTTTTTCGTATTCTTCGATTTCATTGTCTGTAACGAGTTCACTAAGTAATTCTACCTCATCAAATTTTAGTTCTGGAAACTTTTCTGCTAGATACATTTTGCGTTTGTGTTGTACACAAAATGCATTTGCTATTTCAGTCAAGTCTCCTGCTGTTAGTTTTGGATATACCTTTTTATAATAATCCTTTATGTCTTTAGGTTTTGCATTATCTTTTAATTTGCTGACACCTGCTTTGATATGAGGGATCCATTGATGATATTGCTTACCAATGCCTGGGCTTGCCGCACACAACATCAACCATTGTAGTTTAGGATGATGTATTACGTTTTCATTAAACAAATGAGTATTGGCATGATAGTCAACACTCTGTAAATAATATTGTGATAACTCACGTTTACCTTTTACTACACTAATCCAATGTAACATCATAAACGGAACAAACTTTCGTTGTTGTTCTGAAGTTAGTCTATCATAATAACCATAATCTTTTTTATCGATTGCCGCTATTGCTTCAAACAAGTTGAAGTCTTGTTTTTCAAACTTTTCGTCTGTTGGAGTTTTTGCTCTAGCCAAAGTAACCTCTTGCAAACCACCCTATTGCTATTGACAAGGGTGCTATAATAAACAAATCAACTACCCAATGCAATGCAATAGACAATGTAACGATCTCTTTCCAATGCAGTTTACAAACATTCTTCCAGTGTTCAAAAGACTTGGGCATAATCTACAACTTCACAATTTCTACTAATCTCTTTGACAAAGTAGATACATCTTGGTTTAGGACCATCATCTAAAGGCACACATAAGAACTGACCATTACGTAGTCTTGGTGCATACCATGTGACATCTGAATAGATATCTACAATCTCTATAGGAAGAAAGCCCGGAGAGAATGATGATAGTGGATTGAATGCAAAGACTGAAAAGCCTCTGTCATTTAATGACGATAGTGGAAGTGTTTCTAAGTCTCCACCTTCTTCATCACCGATCAACACTTGCCAATCAACTGGCATCTTAATCTGCTTATCGCCCACTTGTAGCACAACTGCTGGAGCATTGAATGACTCTAAAAAGATAAGCGGGATATAATAGTAATCCACGAATGTAGGATTAGAGTTATCTAAAATTGCAAATCGAAGGTCATCGATTTCTTCTGGTAACGTTTCCAAGTTATAGTATTGGTCTTCTAATGTTAGTATTCTCATTTTGTTATTATACTGCTCCTTGCAGATTTATTCAAGTTAATCGGTAAAATCATTTGTAGTTTAATTTTTCTACAATAAACGGATAGTTTGCTTCTCTGTAGAAATGTTTACGTTGGGTTAAATGTCGTTTAGCAAATCTACATGAACTTGTTAAGTCCCAGATTTGAACAAAGTCTTTATCTTCTGCTTTACGAATGCCACGGCCGATAGACTGTATGACACGAACAAAACTCTTACCTGGTTCAATGAGTACAAGATTAAAAATCCTAGGAATATTGATACCAGTAGAAGCCACGCCATAAGTAGCAACAATGATTTTATTATCACTAATGGCAACATCATCATATTCTTCTTTTCTGTCATTTACTTTCATGCCTCCTGACACAAAGACTGCATCATCTAAACGTTCAACAAGGGCGTGTCCTGCCGCGATACGATCAACAAGAATCAAAGTATTACCTGATTGTTGTATTGTATCGATCAGACTTGCCATCTTATCTAATCGTTTATCATCACTGAGCAAATGCTTTAATTCACTTTGATAGTTACTGAACTCCTGTTCGTCTTGTAACTGTACTATGTTCACATGACACTTAGCAAGTACTCCTTTATCTTGCAATTCTTTTGCAGATAGTTTATTAATAACAGGTCCCAAACTTACTTGCAAAGCAATTGACTCATACTTTGCTTTGGGTACTGTTCCTGTTAGTCCCCATCTGATGGGAACGTGGGCCATTACGCCTGTTAACAGTTGCTTCAATGCATCTGCTTTTGCCATATGTACTTCATCTACAATGACACAAACAACACCTTCAATGAACTCTCCTATAGTGCAATCTACTTCACCTCTTTTAGTATTCTTTAATAGAATGTTGAGAGATTGCCAAGTACAAATAGTATGCTGTTTAAAATATTCTTTACGATCACCAAAGTATACACCGACATCTAAACCCATGTTGATATAATCTTCTTCAGTTTGTGATACTAAACTTTTGTTAGGTACTATCACAATACTTCGACCATATGATTCTACACCTCTACTAAGTGCCGCAGTCATAATAGTCTTTCCTGCGCCTGTAGCCACTTCTTGTATCGACTGAGGATTCTTTAAGAACTCATTAACAACTTGAACTTGATAGTCTCTAAGTTCAATGGGTTGCCCCTCACAGACATGTCCTTTAGGCCACAGAACATCTTTAAATGAATCTTTCTGAACTTCTTCAAATTGAAACTGAGTTTGATACTCACGCATATCCTCTAGTTCAATTGTATAGTTCAATTCTTCTAAGATCGGAATAATGTCTTCTAATAAATTTATAAATGTGGAACCAGCAAGGCTACAATAACTAACCTTGCCGTTCCATCTTCCCAACTTAACACTGGGCATATATCGTGCACCGGGAACCTCAAACTCAAACTTTTGCATTAGAGCCCTACGAGCATCTAACTCAAGTCCATCAATCTTTAGATTGACTTCATCTTTAATTTTTAGTGTTGCGATTCCGGGCATTCGATTAAGGCCTATATTGTAGTGTTAAGAAGTACTCTAATCCACCTGCTCGGTAGTTAGGTACCATTTCAAATTCGTCATCTAGTATATCTCTTATAGTAAAAGATAGCAAGTATTTAGGAAATGCCTTTTCTATTTTGTAGTCAAGTGAACTGACATCATCTAGCATTTCTGTACCGTCATATGGACCAGGCTCTCTGTTAAACAATCCAGTATATCTGAATGAAATATCATAACCACCTAAATCTGTTGTAGATGATATGATTGCTTTGTATTCAGGAATACGAGGTTGATCACTATTAGTATATCCTAACTCGACACCTATCATTGTAGTGTTAAGTCTTTCAACAACAAAACTGTTTAAGTATCTCACACCTTCAGTATCATATGATCCAGTGTTAACAAACTGCGAGTCTGCAAAACTATAATCGATACCTTCACTAAATTTGTATTTGAATACAGTTATATTTTTATAACCAACTTCAACACCTGTTGCTTCCTCAGGGTCTAAACCTTTATTAGGTAAAGTCCAAGCATCACCATTCAGTTCATAGAGAGTTGGGTTACGATATGATGTACCGAAACTACCAAACCAATCATTAGATTCTGCACCTATACGATATACAAATGCATCTTCACTTAATCTAAAACCTAGATCAAATAGATCGAATGATGTCAATGAGTAAACTGATAATTGAGTTTGGCTAAAGTCTTCATACTTTTCATTTTCAGCAGTTGCACCTAATAGTGTATTGCCAAGTTGGTGTCTAGTATCTGCATAAAATCTTTCTGCATCACTCTTATATGTTTCTACACTTTCTGTTTTATAGTTAGCATTGTTAAATGAATAACCAAATGTGTAGTTGTCATTCCTTATTGATAAGGAACCTTTATCTCCTGATTGTACGCAATCATTTGATTGTGAGAAACTTGCAGTATAGCAATTGTCATAATCATATTCATATGATGTAGCGGATAGATTTACTTTCCAGTCATTGAACTCTTGTTGTCCTTTGACTGTTATATTGTTATAACTGTCCTTTTCATCGTTGTCCGTTCTAACACTATCATTCTTTGCATCAAAGTAACTTAGATTAAAACCACTGCCTGTGTGACTTACGAATGTGTTACTACCGTACCTGATAATAGATCCGTCTTTAAGATCATCTGTGATAAAGATGGCTCCGCCCAAACTACCAGATCCGTATAGAACTGAAGTTGGACCATTGACTATTTTTACGTTTTCGTTTCCAGTAGCAAAGTCATGACCAAAGTCATACCAGCCACTACCGGCATCATTTGCTGGCACACCATTTCTAAAAATAGTTGTGTGAATCGTTTGTGTCCCTCTTTCTGTGTAACCCAAGAAAGAACCATAACCACCTGAAGTTGTTGCTTCTGGTATGATTGATTCTAATACGTTAACATCAGTAGAAGGATCTGATTCTGTTTCGTATATGGTTGCACCTATTACTACTACTTCTTCAATCTCCTGTGCTTGTAATTCATTTGCTATAAACATTAGCACCATGCATAATGCCACTGCATAGAATGGTGCAAAGTTGATATGAAAGTTTTTGTTTTCTTCGTTCATTTTATATTTATGGATCTCCCGTTTGTTATAATTATAATTTTGCCATTTTGATTATCGCCATGACACTGTTCAGGCTCTACAATTGAATTAAATTGCATTAAGACAGGTAAACTTTTTACAGTTATTTTTTGTTTGAAATAACCATCTTCAGGTTGATTAAACAAATCTGTGCTTTTATGCATGTTTAATGAATGCTTGGAAAATGCTTCACTGCATTCTGTAAACACTCCAATTCTATTAGCCTCATCTTTAGATGCATGTGATCTCCACTCTGGAGTTCCTCTCCCTAATACTAGATCACTTACACCAAGTTCGACAAGCCATTCACAACAATCGTCTATCGCATCTACGTCTACTTCCGTAATGTAGTTTGCGGCAAACTCCAGTTTAGGATCATCGTTGATGATTGCCTTGTCTACTTTTATACCAAGTTTTGACATTCGGTATAAACATTTTGCACTGTTGTCGAAAGTTACGTCTGCAAGTAACTCATCTAATATCGCATTAGATTTAACAACAGTGTATTGCCCATCAACTAAGACTAGTGTCGGGTCTTTATATTGAACAGTTTTAGACTCTAACTGTTCGATAATATCTTTTATTTCGTTATGGTACTCAGTAGTAAAATACTTCGGTAAAATAGTATATGCTAGTTTTAAAGATGATGTACATGGATCTGCTTCATATCTTTTGCGTTCACTATTCCATACCCAAGGTTGCGAGTTATCCAATGGACCATAATCATCAATAGGAAAAAAGGCTGACATTTCTTTTTTGAATTGAGATATGAAGTCTTTTTTGAATGGGACTCTGATAGTCATTTTATTCACACTATCGTCCCAATTAACATTTGCATTTGTATACTTAGGAAGACTCTGTACAACTATACACTTCCATGTCAATGATTCTAACTCATCGACTGTGTATCCGTTAGTAGCAAATTGCTTTCTATACTTGTGCAAAAGTTTATCAAACAACTCTGCTTGACCAGACGTAATCTGTTTTTTATCGTGGGTCAAGGATTGCATGTTAGATATGAATTTGTAATCGTAATGCGACAAACTAATGGAAGTGGTCAACATAAAGTAGATCACTTGTTCTTTAGATGTAAATTCAATCTTTTGCATGTTTATATTATACTTCCTTTTAACCTTTTAATATATTAAAATGGTAATAAAAAAGGGGCGACCTAAGCCGCCCCAAACTCCTGACACAGAGTTACCTCATCTTCATGCAAGTTGACTCGGCTAACACTTTCCAGTTGTTAACACCTGTCACTTTGAATAAGTCAGCAATCTTAAGAGCCATTCTCATTGAGATTTCTCTAAGTTTGTGAGCATTCTCTTCCATGAAGTCAAAGATTTCTTGACCTTGACCATCGTTGAAGTCGTAGTCTCTGAACAAGCCGCCGTCGCAATCTCTGTCCACTTGCTTAATTCTAAGCATTTTATCTCTATCACTATCGATAGTAAGATTTAAGAAGTGACACCTTGATTGAAGGGCTTCTAAGTGATCCTGCAACTTCTTAGACTTGATGTTCTCAAACTTCAAGTTAGTAATGAAGATACATGAACCTTTGAATTCAAAACTGTTTGGGATACCCTCTCTATTAAGAAGACTAGAATCAGAGTTCCAGCAAATCCTTCTGCTTTTGCCTGAGTCAAGTGCCGCTTTAAGAATGTTAAGAGCAAGATCGTCCTGAAAAACAGAATCACAGTCATCAAACACTAAGACGTTTTTAGAATCAGAATACTTGTAAAGTACTGCGTAAAGACCTAGAGCAGTCATTGCACCTTTGACAACTTCATACCTAGTTCTGCTATTAGTCAGTTGATCGAACAATGAAGCCTTCTCCATTTGTTGCTCAACACCGTATGATTTACCTACACCAGGAGGACCTGAAACAATCATTGCTCTGATGTCCCCTGCGATAGTAGCCTTAGCCATATCGTCTAAGATGTCGAATCTAGTTTTGATTCTGTCCATTGCATCTTCATCAGACTCAGTGACTACTGGAGCAAGTTCTAAGTTAGCATTTGCCATAATAGGTTTCTCAGTTCCCCATGTGATGTCGTTAATGTTATTAACTTTGATTTTAACATTAGCAATTTGAACTTGGGGGAACTTACCGTCATTTTTGACAGTAACAAACCCACCTCGTTTGCCTTCTGCATAACCCTTGACCAATTCAAATGATTGATCAATGATTGGTTGATTTCTGTACTCTCCGTACTTTACTGTGATAGTCTGTGTCATATTTAACTCCGTTGTGTCAGTTGTCGTTATAATGTAATTATACTACCATTTGGTAGCAATGTCAAGCCTTTGGGCAAACTTTTTTAAGATTTTTTTGTTTGCTTTTTTACTTTTCATACTATCTATTATACGGAAAAAGGACCCAAATGTCAAGCCTTTTTACCATTATTTTACCATTATTTCGCCTATATGAATCAATAGGTTACGACTAATCTACTTGGATATCTTCCATTCCAGCAGTTCTGAGTCGTACAATATGACCCATTTGCCACTGTTTTGCATCTAATCCTTTCATAATGCCCAAATACTTGTTTCTAAGCAGGGCTACTTCATTGATTAGATATTCAAAGTCTATGACTTCATCTTCGCCATCTACATACTTTTCAGCATCACGTGAGGTCAATGCTCGTTGATACTTCTCCAAATACTTCTGAAAGTGTGTTCTACGTATCTTACGTAATTTGATATTGAGAAGGTTGAGCACCGCTTCAATCTCTTGTAATTGATTGAAACGATGTTCAGTTATGCCTGGCAGTGCTGATATATGTTTTTCAACATAACCAGATACCATACAATCCTTTTTACTAGATGATAGTTCTGTTTCGTAATGTGCAATGAAGTCAGGTATTACTGACAGATCATGGCTAATACGTGTATACCAATTCAAGTAATACTCCTAGTCCCACTCGTCATCGACATCTTCATAGTCATCATCATCTTCTTCCCAAACTTCATCCTCGTCCTCTGAAAAGTAAGACAATGCTTCCTTGATCTTTTTATCATCTTTGAAGGCTTTTTTAATTTCCTGTGCGGACATTCCTTCATCGATTAAATGGTTGACTAGTACATCAGCCGCTTCGTGTGGGTCACCGTCTTCAATTGAAGGTTTGATGACTTCCCATACTCTGGCTAAATCGTTTAAATTCATATGTTATTCCTCTACTGTCTCTAATGCATCTTCCTCAGTATTTACTTTGTCCATTGCACTTTTAACTTCAGAGTATTCTGCCATAAGATTATCTAAACAACCATCTTCGTTTGCTTCCCAAGGCTTTCTAAACTTGAGAACTTCTTCTCCTGCTTGAGTGATATACTTTAAACGATTACCTTGCTTAGTCAACAAGCCTGATTTCTCAAACAAGTCTACTAGTCCTGAATAAGGATTCATACCTGTTTCATAAGGAATCTTCACTTGCACACCCTCGAAAGGTTTTGCATAACGAGTCTTCATTACTTTACAGCCTGCACGAATACCTCTTACTTCAGAGATTTTATTCCCTGCCGCATCTTCTTTCAGTTTCATCTTCTTCATAGCAACAACAATACTTGATGCATAGATAAAGCCTTGACCACCTGATATTTTATCATCTGGGTCAAACATATCTTGTGATGCATATGTATGATTAGTTGCAACAAGTCCGACATTATAACTTCCGAACATGTTAACAGAGTTTCTGACTAATGATGTTAGTGCCTTGGGCTTACGACCCATGTCACCTTTCATATCACCTTTGTCGAATTGATCAACATCAGTTGGTGTCAACATCATACCTAATGAGTCAATTACAAATAACACTTTAGGACGTTCTTCCTCTGCCATGTCTTTGTAATCTTTCATAAAGAGTGATATAGTTTTTGCTACATCGTCAATCATACTCATACTAAGTTTAAGTAACTTCTCAGGGCTAGTATCAACTTGCAAGGCTTGTAGCCATGCTTCATCAAGTGCATTCTCTGTGTCAATTAAGACTACAAAGATACCCTGTTCTTGTGCTGATTTAACTATGTTACCTGCCGCAAAATATGATTTACCTGCGCCTGATTCTCCTGCAAATACTGTAACCTTACCTAAAGGGACACCTTGATGGAAATCACCTGAGATAAGATAGTTCAATGCATAAGAACCTGTTGAGATCCAATCAGTTGGATCGTTGAATCCTATTGACAAGCCGTCAATGGATTTGGTTATGTCT
>MDSX01071821.1_pt1 | contig 21448 bp, 21 predicted proteins | sample 811141 | NCBI WGS metagenome assembly MDSX01 (sample SAMN05326642, study PRJNA326480) | marine metagenome | isolation source: seawater | place: Atlantic Ocean: South East | collected 2010 | reverse complement strand
AGTGGTGACTTCACTGACCCATGCTCGATCATGCGCTTGATCTCCGTATTCAGACAATTCGCTTTTAGTTGGCAGGGGGGCACCTTCGGCGCGTGGGAGTGGTGGAGTTTCAATAGCCCGGTTGATTTGCAAGCTTACACGCTCGCGGAACTTGTGCTGGTCACTGTAATGCAATCCGATTGGAACAATACTTGGTACAGGCTTTCCGGTCTCAAGGGCTCGACGATGGGCTTCTAGGAAGATTCGGGCAGCGCCTGTTTTCAATTCAACAGCATAGGATTCTGTATGGCTCATTCCTTCTGGGAAAATTGCAATACGTTCGCCGTTTGCAACAAGTTCTGCCAACGTATCGATGAGTTTGGAATTGGCTTTTTTCCGTTCTTCGGTCGATGCATCAGAATCCTGTGCTCGCTGGACTGGTTGGACATTGATCAATTTCATAATTCGCGATAAAATTGGAATTTTAAACAAGGTCGATTTCGCTGCAAACGTGAGTCCACCAGGTAGGGCCGCCATCATGAGCATCGGATCGATTAGACCACCCGGATGCCATGCAGTGTAGATTACACCACCCTCCTCTGGAAGTGTGTCAACATCAACGGTTGAAATTTCCCTGAACCATGTCTCCATGATGGCTCGGTTGACTCTTCGAACGCGCAAATATCCTTTGCTGGGTTGAAGATGTAGGGGGTCTTTCTCCCAAGCCATGATGATGGATGTGCGGCCTGACATTTGAGTTCATCCCCGAAACATTGAGCGATGAATGAATTTTAACGACTCTTTGATAACTGTCATTCAAGTCCTCATGACATGGACCAGCCGCTGCGTATTGTCATCGCAAAACCCGGGCTTGATGGACACGACCGAGGAGCAAAGGTAGTTGCTCGTGCGCTTCGGGATGCTGGGCACGAAGTGATTTACACTGGATTGCGACGAACACCCGAGCAAATCATTGAGACCGTTCGTGACGAAGATGCGATTCTTCTCGGTCTCTCTTCATTGTCTGGTGCGCATGGACATCTCTTCCCAAGAATATGTGAAACACTTCGAGAACACAACATGGGTGATGTGATAGTGTTCGGCGGTGGCATTATTCCAGAAGATGATTGTCCACCATTGTATGAGGCTGGTGTTCGGGCTATCTTTGGGCCTGGTACAACCTCACAAGAAATGGTTGACTTCATTGCAACAGCCGTTCAACGCGATGATGCTGGTGTAGGTCATGGTGCTGGATGGTATTGGAACCCATCCAACTGAGGTGAGATTTTGGATGACCGATTGGATGCCGCAAAAGCAGGTGACAGGCGAGCCCTTGCACGCTTGCTTTCATCCATCGAAAACGGCGAACTTCGATTCTCTGAACCTCATAGTGAGGATTCTGGCTGGAAGATACTGGCGCTAACTGGACCTCCGGGTGTGGGCAAATCGTGTCTTCTTGACCGATTGTTGCACGAATGGGTCGATCATGGTCATCGAGTTGCAGTTCTTGCTGTGGATCCTTCATCGCCACGGTCTGGCGGTGCGCTTCTCGGTGACCGTGTGCGTATGAGTGTTGTAGATGATGACAACAAGAAGAACTCGGTGTACGTTCGCTCAGTTGCGACACGAAAAACCAGTGGCTCTGTACCGCTTGTGGTTCGAGACATGGCGTTCTGTTTGCTGCATGTTGGTTGGGACAAAGTTGTCATTGAGACGGTTGGTGCAGGTCAATCTGAAGTCCGATGTGCCGCTGTTGCAGATCGAATTGTATTGATTGAAGGACCTGCCCGGGGTGACGGTGTTCAAGCAGAAAAAGCAGGCCTTTTGGAACTCGCAGATGCGGTAATCGTCAACAAATCTGACCTTGATGGAGCGCAACGTCATGCCAACGAGTTGCGGGAATCGCTGCATCTTGGACATGAGGATGCACCTGAGGTTCTCCTTGTCAGTGCCTTGCATGGCGATGGAATTGCTGAGGCATCATCGATGCTCCTTAACCTTGAACAATCCACACGTGCGAGTCGTGCCCGCTGGAGGGAACGGCTTCTTTCGCACCACGAGCGGCTTCTTCTTGAGCATCCTGAATTTGATTCTTTGTTGTCCAAAATCGAGGAAGGTTTGATGTCATTTGACGATGCATACGCTCAACTGAGGAACGGAAATGAGTGACCAAGTTGAGCTAACAAACCCGGTCGATCTCTCAGTTGGAGGCATGTCGGGGCATATTCTACGAAGAGCCATACACTTAGCGATGTCTTTCCTTCCGTTCTTGTTTTTTGAATTCGGAGAAGACGTTGCAGACTCGGTCTCCCTCTCCCTCGAACAAGTGGTTTCAAGCGTCATTCTCATCGCCATCTTCGGGGAAGCCTTGCGCCTCCGTATGGGATGGACCGTCGTTGGTCAGCGTTCCTATGAAGCAAAGCAAGTTTCTGCGCTTGCTTGGGGAGCCCTCGGCGTTGGTATGGTATTTCTTCTAACACCAGAAGCAGCCTACGCTTACCCATTGATTCTCAGTCTCTCCTTGGGTGATCCTCTCCTTGGAGAATTACGCCGAAAAGGTGTGACGACCACCACAGTCATTTGGGCTGGAATGTTGGGTATCGCCATTATTTGGGCCGCTTGTGCCGTTTGGGTTGATACTCCATGGCTCCTTGTCCCCTTGATGGCTCCCATCTGTGTTGCTGCTGAGTGGCCCCGACTTCGTTACATCGACGACAATGCGACGATGTTGTTGATTCCTTTGGCTGTCGTTCTCATCATCGACCCATTTTTAGGCATCATCTGAGACGGTTCTTCCGCCATATTTTAGAATTGATTGCTGTACGACCGAACGTTGGTACCTATGTACGGAGACAGTGATTCCAAAGAACCACCTCAATCAATATACTACACATTCTTCGGAATCGCAGTGATACTGCTTGCTGTTACAGCATTCAAGTATCCACTCTGGTGATGTTAAACAAAAGCAACTGTATATATCCGAGAGCCACAAATCCCAACTTATGTGTGGCATCTCAGGAATGCTGGGTGCTCCAGAGCCCAGCATTGTCAAGAAGATGATTCACCTCCAACACCATCGAGGTCCGGATGGCTCTGGAATCTGGACAGATGACTCGGTATGCCTTGGCCATGCACGGCTTGCTATTGTCGACTTGGACGGAAGTCCTCAACCAATTCTATCTCAAGAAGGGAACGTTCTCGTTGCAAACGGTGAAATCTACAATTATGAATCGATACGTTCCTCAATGCCTGATTATTCTTGGACTACATTTGGTGACAGTGAGACAATACTTGCCCTTTATGAGAAATCCATTGCGTCAAGTTCAACACCCAGTGCGAAGGATCATGCTGAGTGGATCCATGTGTTGGATGGGATGTTTGCGTTTGCCTTGTGGGATCCACAACGCAATCAGTTGATTCTCGCCCGAGATGAAATGGGGATAAAACCCTTGATCCGCTCAAAAATAGGTTCTTCATTGGTCTTTTCAAGCGAGGTGAAAGCACTGCGGGCTCATTCGGACTTCTATCCACAATTGGATGAACAGGCACTCATGACTCGTCTGGTGTGGGAATATCCACTTGATGCGACAACACTCTTCCTTGATGTCCACCAAGTTCGTCCGGGTACCGTTGAAGTATGGTCACTCGGAGCAGATGGACCTGTACTGTTGGATTCACATCGTTTCTCGAAACCTCGTATCGCTCCAGTTGATGACTACGACGAAGGTTCGGGAGCTCAACACCTCCTCGATGGTTTCATCGATAGTGTAGGTCAACGCCTCATGGCAGACGTACCGGTTGGTATTGTTCTCTCGGGTGGTCTTGACTCCTCACTGGTTGCAGCAGTAGCAAACGATGCTGCTCATCGTTACAATCGTCCAACACCAGAATGTTGGACAGTTGCGGAAAGTGAGGACAATCCTGACTGGGTGGCAGCAGAATTGGTTGCCTCTTCTTTGGATCTGAAACATCACCAAGCCATCATGGGTCAGGACTCATTTGCCAACCATTTGCCCTCACTCTCATGGCACGGGGAAGATTTGGACGTGTCCGTCCTGTTCTTCCAACCCTTGTTCAAGACGATGGCCCAATCCGTCAGGGTTGGATTGTGTGGTCAAGGTGCAGATGAAATTCATGCTGGCTATCCTCGATATGTTGACTTGAATGCGCATAAGCATGAACTGGAAAAGCGAATGACGATGTTGAATCATCCATTCGTTCGGCAGTTTGAACAGGGTAACCTTGAGTTCGATGATGGTCGCTGGTGGACCGACGACCATCGGCCTGAAACCCATCTGGACTCATTGCAAGATACGTTGCAATTTGAACTTGAACACGGTCAATTGAGTAATTTTCAACTTCGTCTTGTTGATCGACATTCAATGGCGCATTCGCTGGAAGTTCGTGTTCCATTCCTCGGTCGTTCTCACCGCAAGGACGCACTCACCCTCCCCATGGACCAACGCTTACCATCGGATGGTCTTGAAAAGAAAGCGCTCCGTATGGCAGCATCACGTACTTCGCTTCCACGTACTGTGGTGGAACGAAAGAAACTTCCAGCTGGGACGGCAACATCACCAACGCTTCTGAGTCAATGCTTGCAAGAGTACTCAGCACAAATTGAGGAAATAGCATCGCGATGGAACTTCTGTGAGCCACTTCTTCGACATCAACCTGAGATTGCTCTTGGACTCGGATTGTTTGAGTCCCTTCACCTCACGGAATACGATTCACCACAACATCATCGTTCCATCGATGACTTGCTTTCGGAGGTAATCTGATGTCATATGTGCATGATTTGAGCGATGCTCTAGAAGAAAAGCGAGATGCGATTGTTGCATGGATGGCAAACAAGCGATCTGAGATTACAGTTCCAATCTATGGAAGTGTTGATATTCGAGATGCGGGATGGAAGATTGCAGTCGTGGATGCGAATCAATTTCCTGCTGGATTCAACAACACCTCGGAATCCGATCTTCCTCAATTGACGGAACGGATTGCAGCGCACATCGAGCGACATCAGCCTGGATGTGAGTGGGTGCACATTTATCCAGAATCTCACACGCGCAATCAGGGATACGTCGAGAACTTACGAACCTTGTGCAATCTCGTTCAGAGAGCCGGTTATCGATGTACAATTGGCAATCCCGAATTGGATGGTTTTGATGCACTGAACGGCATTCATGGACCCCTGCCTCTCGACATTGTCGAGGTCGTTGATGACGTCTTGCTCGTTCAAGGCCAGCAACCGGACTTCATACTATTGAACAACGATCTAACGGATGGAGGCCTCCAAGGTCTTTCAGCAAAGAGTGTCCTTCCGAGTCCGCAAATGGGGTGGTATCAACGAAAGAAATCACAGCACTTCGAATTCTTGCGTCCTTTGGTCGAAGAAGTCAGTGAAATCATCGGTATTGATGCTTGGCACCTCATGTGTGAATCGTTCGTTTCTGAGGAAAAGTGTCTTGAAAAAGAGACTTGCAGAATCCAACTGGCAAGTGATGTTGATGTTTTCTTGGCCAAACTCGCTCAACGATATGCCGCATTGGGAATCGAAAGAGAACCTGTTGCATACATCAAGAACAACCGTGGAACGTACGGTCTTGGAATCATGACGGTAACATCTGGCGAACAACTCTTGAACCTCTCGAATCGTAAGATGAAGAAACTCATGTACGGAAAAGGTAGTTCCGAAACAGATGATTTTCTGATTCAAGAGGGTGTTCCAACACTCATGAAAACAGATTCTGGAGCTCCAGTTGAACCAGTAGTGTATCTCGTTGATGGGGATGCATCGTCCTGGTTTTACAGAATCAACCCGAAAAAAGACGAGATTGGTAACCTCAATTCACCGAGTGCACGTTTCGTCACTTCAGAAGAAGATTCCACCTACATGACCCATGCACACAACTGGCATGCCTTGCTTTCGGAATTGTCGATGCTAGCGATGGGGCTTGAGTCTGCAGCTCTCTCTGAATCTTGACTGGTTGATTTAAACAATGAACTCGTAGCGCAATCATGCGTCGTGAAGTTCTCTATGTCCTAACGATTGCAATAGGTCTTCTTGTTTCAGCGAAATACGCAGAATGGCCAGTCAACATCTGGTGCATCAGCGTCTTTTCACTCATCTTTTGGAAAACCGATCGAAAGGAACGCATCGAGATGCTTGCTGTGTTGGCATTTGCAACCCCTATGGAGTTGTTCTTTAGTGAGGTATGGCTCATTTACGAGTATCAACGAGATTTGATGCCACTGTTTGTTCCGGTCGGCCACTACTTCCTGTTTGATCTTGGTCGTCGTGTTGCAAAGCATTTACCAGTTGGCTCACCAATCTATCTGATTTTATTCCTTGTCCCGTTCGTTGTGTATATGGCAGTAATTGGAATCGATACCTCGGCGGTAATACTTCTGTTCCTGACCCTTGGATTTGTACACTATGGTCCAGAACCACGCCTCTATGCTTCGATGGTATGGCTTGCCTTGTTCATGGAATTATGGGGCACGTATCTTGGAAATTGGGCGTGGGCTCCAGAGGTTCCTTACACGATTTTTACCGCTTGGAATCCACCTCTTTTGGTCGGTGCATTCTATTGTTTTGGAGATTTACTTGTTAATTTGAGCGTTGCCAAGTTTCAAGGGCAACCCATTGCTGAGGTGAACCATGACGTCCTCGGATGAGCTGAAGCGTCGCCGCGCACAAGAGGCGAAGCGGATCCGTACGAGTCTGAATCGTCAACGTGGTGTCCAACACGCATCACTGAAAGGCGGAGAGTCTGCTGTAGCGTTCGTCAAAGAGGAGTTGTGCATTGGTTGTGACCAATGTACCATCGTCTGTGATGACGATGCCATCGAAGTCTACAAAGTGGCTATGCGTAGTCCTTTAATCAAGGTTGAAAGCAATCAAAAAGCGAAGATTGTTCGTGAGTCCTGTACAGGGTGCAGACTTTGCGTTCTTGCCTGTCCGACTGATGCAATCAATATGATTGACCGATGAGGTGATTGAATGTCAAAGAAGGGAAAACAACCAACTGCACAACGATTTGGTGGTGAATTCGGCCCTTATCGAAAGGAAGGGACCACAGGCGTTTCCCTTGGAACATTCAAAACGCTTGTTTGGACCTCCAACATCGGAGGGCTCATCCTTTGTGTGATCGCATTGGAACTTCTGTTCGTCAATCAAGAGTTCATGTGGGGGCTGGTCAGCCTCATCGCTGGTGTACTTATTGCGCTCTTCCCTTCAAACTACGAAATCGTAGGAATGGAGGACGACGCTCCTTCTCAGGATTGATTTCAAGCCTCAACTTCAGTTGGAGTGTTGATTGGAAGTTCACTCTTCTTTGCGTTGATTTCACGAGCAAGGAAGGACACAACATCGAGAATCTCGATGTCTTCGTAGCGCTCATCACCCTCAAATTTGAGACATTCAAAGTGAGATACACACTTTGGACATGCAGTCAGCATTGTGTCTGCTCCAGTTGATTTGATTTCTTCCATTCGTGCAACACGAAGAGCTCGGGCATTTTCGTTGCAAGACATCATGCTTGAGACACCACAGCACATCGCATCTTCACCATGATGTTCCATCTCGACGAGATCAACACCGTCGATGGCGTTGATGAGTTCACGAGGTTCATCGTAGATGCCCATTTGCCGTCCAAGACGACATGGGTCGTGGTATGTGACTGTGGTTGCATCCGTTGAGAGTTGCATGTCGAAACCATTCTCGATAAGATATTCAGTCGTATGCATGACTTTGACTCCTTCGAGTTCGTAATCTCGAGCAAAGGTACGGAAACACTCTGCACAGGATGAGACGAGTGTATCAATACCAGATGCTTCGATCTTCTTCTGGTTGTACGCCTTGAGTTTGTCAAAGACTTCAGTCAATCCCTGCCACTTCTGGTCGTGACCACAGCACTTGAGGAAGTCACGTCCAAGATAAGACACATCGTGACCCATTTCCTCGAACAATGTGAAGGCCGCAGTCGTTGAATCTCCGAGGTTCATCTCTCCTTCGTTAACGTGAGAGAAGACCATTTCTTGGTCGAGATAGTCAACACATCCAGGGTAGTATCCTACACTGGATGAGATTGGGTATTCTTCAACTGGGATGAAGTCATCGTTCGAGCCTTCTTCAGCTTCTGCTGCAAGCACTGCTTGGAGAACTGTGTGTGGAATTTCTGCAGCTGGCCCTCCGACGATAAGACTTCGACGGATGTCAACGTAGGAATCGTAGTTGACAAGTTGCGGACAAGCATTCGTACATGCAGTACATGTAAGACACGAGTACAACGGGACACCATCGTCTTCGTTGTTCCATGAATTGTAAATGATGTTGAGTTTGTCTCCACCATTGAACAATCGAACTGGACAAGCATCGTCACACAGGTCACAGCCGTAACACTTGTTCATCTCGAATTCATAACCACGCGCCATCGATCGCAACAGAACGATAACAACTGCACCAAAGGTCAGACATGGTATGAACATGGCATAGGTGAGTTTCGCATCCAAGGACTTTGGATTAACGTGGTACGATGGATTTTCTGTAACACTGAATTGATTCGGATAGGCTGCAAGCGCTGCATCATCATCCAAATCAACGACCGTTCCAGCATGTTCTCCTGCACTGTTGTCCCACAGAAGGAGCGGTTGGAAAGTGCGTACTGAGAATGTGGTTTCCGTTGTGATTGACTCATTCAGTGCCAAAGGTCCGGAGGCTGTGATTGTGTAAGCATAGCCGTAGACACCGGGCTCGAGGTTGATTTCTGCGCCCTCACAATCGTTGAATTGTGTGATGACCGTTCCAGAACTGTCGCTGACAGACATTGTGCTTGTGAGCATTGTTGCAGTATTGACGCCATCGATTTTCCGTTCGCTTGCACGGTACTCGCAGGTGACATCGGTTGGAAGGGCCTCGCTGGTGTACGTATCATAAACCGTGAATGTTCCAGACGCAGAGTAGCCTGCGCCACCTGCGAATGTTTCTGTAGCCCCTGCGGCGTTTTCTTCTCGTTCAATGTCTTGGTGATTGTTTGCATCACTGAAATCGATGATTGTTTCACGAGCTGGTTGGAAAATTTGCCAATCCAACCACTCGCTGGCGGGTACGATACCATCCGTGTAACCCCGATCGTCCGTGAATGAATTGGTCTCATGAACGTGGACATCCGCAGGTTGTGTCCGCATGGCTTCAAGTTCTGGATAGTAGTCATGTGTTAGTCCTTTGATGGTCAACAGTCCACCCGCTTCCCAGAAACCGTTGTCGTAGGTGTCGAAGGTAGCAACAGATGCTCCTGCAGATACAACGAGGGCTCCAATAATCAATCGCTTACCGTGCTCTGGCGTAAAGCCCGAGCCCCAGGCCTTGACAAGGACATTCCGCCCAATGAAGTAGATGACAATCCATAACAGCAGGCCCGTTAGGATCCAAGGCACAGCATTGAATATTTCCGCTATCCACGGTGCTCTCGTTCCACATAACAGATCTCCATGTGAATCGAGCTTACAAAAATCCGAACGATTTTTCCCGTACAGTTCAAGGAAAATGTTGATTGAAAAGACAGAGATGAACCAAACGTGAGCGAGATATACTGCACCAGCTGCAGCAAACCATGGGTCTTCGACAGGTCGCTTCTCACGTCCGCCAAGGAACGGAGGAAGTGCAAGGATTCCAACTGGAATTCCGGTCAGAGCAGCGCCCCACCATGCAGCGTTCCATGCGAAGACCGGTTGGCCAACAATGTCGCCAATAAATCCGGTTGGTACTGTAAATTGCGGAAGATATTCTCCCCATCGCAGGTACCCATATGAGAACAGTACGTACCAATCAGGGAAAACGAATCCTGCTTGAGCATAGGGGTCTGCTGCACCGTGCAATGGCGGTGGAATCAGCCATGCATAGAACAGCAATACTGCGGCCATGAAAGCAAAGAGAATGGTGTCACGCAGAACTTCATGTGGCCAGAAACCGTGACCCATCCGTGTGCGCTTACGCTTTTCGCCAGCTTCCTGTAGCTTGGCTTTCTCATCCATGTACGAGGTTGCAACTCGTCCCAAGTTTTCCATTAGTCCCATTCAAATTCCTCCGATCAATGTGGCTCCGCAATACCTTGTACCCAGACAATAAACAAGTGAATGATGATCAGTGTAGTCACGATCACTGGAAGGATAAAGACGTGGATGAAGTACATACGAGTGACCGTTCGAGGTGTAAGCGACGAACCTCCAAAGAGAAGTGTTGCAATGTACTTTCCAATGAGCGGTGAGGAGTTAGCGAGGTTAATTCCGATGACTGCTGCACCGTAAGCAAGGCTGTCCCATGGCAGGAGATAGCCTGAGTATCCGAAAACGATGGTCAATGCCATCAGGGCTACACCGATGAGCCAATTGAGTTCTCGTGGGTTTCTGTAGGCACCTGTAAAGTAGACACGACACATGTGTAAGAAGACAGATGCAACCATGAAGTGTGTTCCCCAATGGTGGACTGCACGAATAATGTAGCCAAACGGTAACTCAAGCATAATGAATTCCATTGAAGCATAAGCAGGGGAAGGATCTCCTTCACCGCCAGGAACATAGTAAATTCCGAGAATGGTTCCTGTCATGACGAGAATAATGAAACTCAAGAAGGAAATTCCTCCAAGACAGTACAATGGGTACCAATACCATATGATTCGCAGCTTGTATTTTTCTGCGTGTGTGAGTGGCATTTGTCGGTGCATGTTGTAGTAGGCGCCCTTGGACATGTTCCAATAGTCCTGTATACGGAAGCGAGTATCCATCCATGAGAACACCCACAGGAAGGCCCGTTCTGAAATCCCCATGCCTCCGGTCGATTCGACCGCACGGAGAATTTCTCGGCGGGGCATTTCTTCTGTTTCCTTACGTAGCGTAAAGGCCACAAGGACGATGATGAAAGCGATGAAAAACCAAAGAATCCAGAACATTGTTGTCATTTTATCACCTCAATCACAATACGTCAGCCAATCGACATAATCGGTTATTCCTTCAACGACATCGTTGTTGAGTACAATTGGAATCAGCGGCAGTCCGACAGGAGCGGGACCACCAGCTTTGCGTACTCCAGCGTAAGTGAACGTAGCACCGTTGGATCGGTTACGGTTGGTATTCATCTCCAAGGCGGTTGTATCAAACCGAGAGGAGTGACAGATGCAGAACAGTTTCGTTCCACCATCATCGGTCCCACCCGGAGTCCATGTGTCATCGGTGTACGAATTAGCAACAAGTTGCCACCCCGGAATGCAGCATAGGTGAGTGCATCGACCAAAGACCATGATCAGGTCATCGGAAGGATAGATTCGGTCATCCAACGCCACCATGTCTTCAAAGTGACCAATGTATTTGCCGGATTCATCGTAGCCTTCCATCATTTGGAACCGTGCTTTGTTGTTGTCGGTTGGTGAACCTTGCCATTTCGAGTCCTCAACATAGGTCACAACGACTGGAACGCCGTTCCATACTCCCGAAGCACCAGATGTGCCTGTGTTGGAATTCGCCGCTTCGGCAACGAAGTCTGCCTTGGTCATGGACTGGAGATGTTTTGGTCCGTACCATGCCGTATCTTCACGACCCTTGGCCCAGAATTTTACCGACAGATCTCCCGCTGAACCTCCACCGGGTGGCAAGAGAATCGCAGCAAACCCAAGTACGCCCAAGGATGCAGCAAGAACACCGGCCGTGGTATTGAATCCATAACGAAGAAACTGCCTTCGGTTGATGACGGTTTCACCAGCGTTGGCAACGCCTTCTTTTGTTTCAGGGACGAAGAGGTTGTAATCCTTAGCCATACACTTCACCACTTGTACTCCTTCCAATCTTTGACGTGCTCAGGTACGTATTTGTTTTGAGAATGTTTGACGATGATGGTGTCTGGCAAGATGAACTTAAGGTAGATCACTCCCATGAGGATGAGAGTTGTCAGAGTCATGGCAAGGTGGAATGCAAGCTGTTGCTGGTCCCACCTCTTAGCGAGGCCATAAATGAGCGAGAATGCCCAATAACAAGCCCAGAAGATTCCCCATGCAAAGAAGAACATGGTGAGATAGGAGCCACCAGACGGTGCAAGACTTGCACTAACGATGGTTCCTGATTCGGCGACATCGTGAACACCGTGATTGATGGCTTCATCCATTTGCTCCTCTGTGAGTTCAACACCTTCGAGTGCGTTACGAGCATCCTTGACGGAAATTGAACCGTCAGCGACGCCCTTGAGCAGGTTGTTGATGGTGTCGTCGTACATCACTGATCACCTCGTCGCATGAGTTTGTAGCGGAGTCGCAGTTGGTTGCTTCGACCCTCGTAGGATGTTGAGAATCCATAACGGAGCATCAGTCCTGCGAAGACAACGCACATGATGACTGCTCCGAAGCCGAGGAGTCCAAGCCAGTGAGCTCGAAGTTTTGCACCCATGTGATGCAAATCAGTGCCATGCGATTCTGGCTCAGGAGGGGCTACATTACCATCGCCAGCAAATACGGTGCGAGTGCCACGGGCTAGACTGTCTTCATCACCCTCAACCAACGCAAAGGTGAGTTGATTCCACATATCTTCCACAACGTTTCCAAGACCACCGTCACCATTGACACTGTTGCCTGTAATCCAAAATATGACGGTGCCTTCTCCCTCAGCAGGTGCGGTCCAAGTGAGATCCCACATGCGGTCGCTCTCGGCTGCAGATGAAGATGTGTGTGTAAGGGATTGGAGATCGCCTTGCCAGTTGTCAGCACCAATGCCTGCAAGTTCGCCACTGGAAACACGCATCGAGAACCCAGCAGAGTACTGCCCTCCAGCAGAAGGTCCACCGATGATGTGGAGTTGGAGCTCGTAGGTTTCACCGGGCGCCCATGCATACGGAACACTGTCCAAAATTACTTGGACACTGTTGGATGGTGCGGCGTTGTGACACAGACAACCTTCTTTAGCGACATCGGCGATGTCATTTTGTTGCCCTCCAATTCCTGTTGGGAGTGATGTAGCAAGGCCTGGCAAGAGCAAAAGAAGCAACACTGCAACCACAATGGTCCGACGTTTTGAGAACGACGTTGCTAGCACGGCCACACCCTATGGTCTTTCGACTTAGAAGGACACCTTAAACATTGTTAGTGATTCGTAAGAATAATGCTTTGCAGTGTGCCGTTTTTGAACCAAAAACTAACAAGGCAAGAATTCTTGTGATTCGACCCCGTCGGAACTTCATGGCGGAAACACCATTTGACAACATTTACGACCTCACTTCAAGTCAACTTGAACGCCTTGATGAAGCTGAGGATTTAATGCTTAAAAATGACCTCGGTGCTGCTGAGCGGTTGCTCTTGAGCATGCTTGAGGAAGACGAAGAATGCATTCCAGTGTTGTCCAATCTTGGGCACCTCTACGGTCGACATTTTTCTGAATTCGAAACAGCCGTTTCGTATTATGACAAGGTGTTGCGCCTTGAGCCGGACAATGCATGGGCTCGCGATGCTCGTCGTCGGTACCTGCGATTTGTTGAAAAATAAGGTAAGTTCAAGGGCGTCATGGCTAAGGGCATGGTATGGAGTCGTCCCAAATCCTCATCACAGGAATTGGTGGACTTGGCTGTGTTTGGGCCGCAAGAGCCCATCAGCGTGGAGCAGGTGCATCGTTGTTGATGCTCGATGCCGACGATCGTTTTCCAGAAGTCGAAGATGCCCACATCATTCGGCTGGGTCATACGCTTGACGCATTGGGTTGCGCTGCTTTACCCCCGTTGGCTGAACAGCGAATGCGAGGTCTTGCTACACGCACACTCCCCTTCCTTGAGAAAGCAGAGTTGGTTATCATTGTGGCTGGTCTTGGGGGGGGTACTGGGACTGGGGCATCACACGAATTTGCTCGACAAGCAAAACTTCACGGAGCAACGGTTCTCTCAATTGCTGCCTTACCGTTTGCCCATCAACCAACAAGAAAGAAAATTGCGGAGGCAGAGATTCAACGGCTAAAACATCAATCCGATGTGTGTGTGGAACTTTCGCTTGAACGCTTGGCTCGTCAAGCGCGAGATCGAGGAAAAGATTGGAGCATGGGTTCAGAATGGGTGGAAGATCTCATCGATGGCTTGGTTCGAACACTCCTTTCGATGGGTCTTATCAATCTCGATTTGATGGATTTGAGAGCCATTGTGCAGCATCAAGGAGGCTCGACCATGTTGGTGGGTACTGGCCATCACGATCAACTGGACGATTTGTACAATGCGACGATAAAAGCCCCGTTAGCACCAATGAATGTGGCTGGAGCAAAAGGCTGCCTGTTGCAAATCGAAGGCGGAATGGGGATGACCATCGGGCAAGTTGACGAAATCGCTACTGCGCTTACATCTGCTGTCGATTCCGATGCCCAGGTGATTCTTGGAGCCCGTGTTTCTCCGGACTTGGAGGGCACGATTCGAATTGTTATGCTTCTTTCGGGAATTGGAGAGGACTAATCCAACAATTCGATTTCGTCATCCCATTCTGTGGAATCTCCCAATGCTTCAGGAGTTTTGTTCCAATCAATTGAATCTCCTATGCTTTCATCTGATGATGATGTTTCTTTTTTGGAAGTGCTCACCGAAGCGGAGGTGTCGTTGTTCTCATCGTTGCTTTTTTCCGTTGGCTCATCGTAAATCGTTAGTTCTTCAACGGATTCTATGATTCTAAGGTCACTGCTTATTCGATGCGTCTTGGATTCAAGCATGGTTCGTTGCAACCACATCACAGTACCAACAACCAAGACGTGACCACCGATCAGGACTTGTCGAACATCGTCCATGACCGAGGTAATCATGGCTACACTGCCAGCATATGCATATCCGAAGGCAACACCCCAAAACAAGGCATTTTCGCGAGTGAACAGAGTCGACTCAGACCCCTCTCCTTTGCTTGTGAGTGCCCAAATGGCTAAGAAGACCGTGACGATCATCAAGAACAATTCTTCGATAAAGATCAGAGCATCTGCGGAAGCAGTGTCGATGCTACGGAAGATGCTGAGAACGTGCCATGTGATGAACAATTGAGTCGCCCAGAGCCATTTCCTTGCGACGGTGTGTGTCGCAGTGTGCATGGAGGCTTGTTTCCGTTGACCCCAAGTGTTGTATACGCACAATCCATAGACGGCGAACGAAAACAAATACGGCCAGAGGCTGAAGGAAGAACCACCTCGGATGAATCGAATCCCTTCGGTTACTGCGAATGTCATGACCACAACAAGCGTGGATGTCATGACAAGAGAAGGCACTGAGGAGTAACCGTCAAGAGAACTTTCTCCTTCTTCAGGCACACGGATGGCGTTCATTGTTGCAACTCCGAAGAATCGCCCCTGGGCGGCTGCCCAAAGGACGAAAAGACTTCCTAATGCCGCAGGTAAGAATGAACCTACTTGAGATAGAACTCCATTTTCTCCAAAGATGAAATAAACCCCAAGCAGGAATGTGAACCCCAGAATCAGCGGCAGAATAAGGATCTTCAGTCGATCAAGAAACGACGCTTTGAAGTTTGAAATATCCTCAGATTTGAAACGCAATGAAGACCCCAAGCGTTGGTTTTTCGACAATGGAGCAAGGCACGCATATGCAAGTGCAAACCCAACAAATCCGTATGCTGACCAAACCTCTGCGTTAGCCCGGGCCAGAATGAAGAATCCGATTGAGAACAGTGCAAGCATGAGCAAATGGGGGAAGGTCGATGGCGAGAGTAAGCTCTTCAACAACGAGATTTTCGTTAGCGACTTTGTCTCCTCCATGGTTGTCTGTCGCACCCTTTGTTCTAAAGGCTGTTCAATGTTTGATGCCATATCTACATGAGGGGGTGCATGATGGGCAACCATGGGTGCCAATGTTTCCAAAGCCAAACGACCGAAGCGTCGATGGATTGGAATTACAATGCCATCGCATATTCAAACAAAGCAGGATCTCATGGACGCGATTAGTTCGTCCAGACTTTCCGCTTATGTCATCAAACCATACGATACCTATTTTTCGAAAACAAAAGAAGCAACTCATGCTTGTTCGTTTCTCCAAATCCATGATGATGTAGGAGTTGCAATCCTTTGTGTTCTACTCAAGGACTATTCGAATGTCCGGTCTTTTCTTGAGTCTGAAAATGAACTTCAATTCATCTCCATCTCTTCCTCAGGAAAACTACGGCTCGTTCGTGAGCGTATGGGCCTCTCGAAACCTCCACGAAGGTGAGGCACACTTTTGACCCTCCCGAGATTGGGATGAGTATGGCCGGTGGAGGGGCAGCACCCCCGTTAAAGTTGGGCGATGTTTTGTTGTTGATCGGCATATCACTGCTGATAGGAACGTTGTTTATTCAAGAATGGGACATTCCAGTTAAAGTAAACGCCGGAGATGCTCCGCTCGAAGGAAACTCTCGTACCTTCTCAGGAGACGTTCTGGAGATTTCGGTCGTCACAGAAAATGAATCCAATGTGCGCTTCCAGGTGACAGAAGACGGAGAGGAGGTCTACGACGACAATCTCTTCTCGGATGCATCCACTACCGCAGCGATGTCCTACGAATCAAAAGGAGGTCTACTGACTTGGAAGGTAACACTTGAAGATGACGTTGCAGGAGAGGTTGACGTCGATGTACAACGCGCATACTTCCTCAGCTTCGTCCCATACATACTCGGAGCACTCATTACAACAGCAGGTGTCTACAAGAAAAGATCAGATTCCGAGCACAACGAAAATCTCGTGCTCGATGCAATCATTGAGGATGAAGACTGATCCACGTGAGATTCGCATCGTCTTCCACGGTGACCTTTGTTCCATGGTCATCTTCAAGAATTAATCCCTGCATTGAAACACTTGCAACCGTGTATTTTTTTTCTCTATAGAAACATGTTCTAAGCATTGATTCCAACGTTGTAGATTCACTATTCTGTTTCTGCACAGCGGGATGCTTCTTCTCAAACATTGAGGCAACAACAGCATTCAATATGGGAAAGAGTTCAGATGCTGTATGCCTTATCCCAATCTCTTCGATTGCACCTTGCCCAGAGTTGAGAGAATCTTGCTTCGTATTGATTCCAATCCCTAAAACCAGACGTTGTTCATCACCTTTGGAGTATGATTGAAACAGAATTCCCCCATATTTCCTCCACTGTTCCTCCCCCTCGCTTCGCACGAGCAAATCATTGGGCCATTTGACCAATAGGAGGTTGTCTTGATGTTGTTGTGTGGGGATTGCGAGCCGAATCTCTTGGGCGACCTGGAGTTGTCTCCGGGGAGATATACCGGGGAAGTGGTCTGGGTCAAGCATCCATGAACCCTTGAAGGAATTCTGATGATCATGCCAATTGTTCCCGTGGCGACCCCGGCCAGCGGTCTGAATCATGGCCGTGAGGGAATCGCCAACGTGGTACCTGTTGCGAAGCATTTCTGCATTAGTGGAATCAATTTCTCCGAAGCTATGGTGTTTGCCGAGTACAAATGGATGCCAAACCGCTACGACCTGAATCGTCTCAGCATCGCTGAATGTTTGTCGTTTGATGGTTCGTGCGGCTAAGCCGTGATGACGCAAGACATCGACACTGCGACGCCACCCTGTTCTTTCTCGGCAAACGATTAGGCCAATTCCTCCCATTGTGCACAGGTTACCGCTTCTCATCCATCGGGCGAAGACGGTGACAAGTCCCTCTGGATGTGTGTCAACAAGTGCAGCCTCTTCCATTGGTCCCAGAAGTTCTCCTTGGACTTCGTAAAGGGGAATGTAAGGCATATTCCAAACTACGACATCGTACGATCCTGGAGTCCATGGGAGTGCAGCAGGGCTACTTTGTAACGGTCCAAGGCCGCCCTCGTCTACTTCCACCTCAACTTCTGCCTGTTGAGCGTTGAAACGTGTCGCAGCAACAGCATACGGATTAACGTCGCACGCATGGACAGTCCAGCCTTGTTGTGCAGCAGCAATTGAAATCGCCCCAGAGCCTGATCCTATCTCGAGAAACCGGTGTGATCCAAAAGGTTGCACAGTCTGCAGAACATCGTGCAACAGTTGTGTATCTTCCCTCGGTCGATAGACAGTCGGAGGAATGGTCAATTCTACAGAATTCCAATGGAGAGTTTGACCCTCTTTCCGATTGAGGAATTCAACCTCATTTTGGGCGTTTTCTGGGTTGAACATATTCGCCCTCAAAATTTTTTCATCAATCGGTCCTAAAAGAGCGTTTCTTACATCCAGAGAAGAGAGTTTTTTTATCGGTAAAGTATAAGAAGGGAGGGTAGTTCGCATTGAAAGCCCAAGAAGCAACGTTGGGCCTGTAGCTCAGTCAGGTAGAGCGTCGGGCTTTTAACCCGATGGTCGCGGGTTCGAACCCCGTCGGGCCCGCCTACTGCGCTGCAGCACAGCGTTGAGGGCAGTGCGGGGGAACGTTGGATGGTAGTAAAGAGCGCAACAAAAAAACGGTTAATTGAACTCGGCGTCTCCGATGAATACGCCCACAAACTAGCCACGGACAGAAACATGGCCGACATCAAAAGTATGCCTGCCGACGACATCGCAAAGATCCTTGGAATCGCCAAAGACAGTGAATCCTTCACCAAAATCATGCAAATTATTGCCGATCAAGGCAACCGCCGCTCTCGCATCAAGAAGAGCAAGAAAATCACCATTTCATCAAAGGCAATCGATGAATTCGATCGCCCAGAAATTAGCGTTCGCTTCAACCCTCTCAATCACGAACTCGTTCCGCATCAAGAACTTCTCGGAGATGCAAACATCAGCCCTGAAGAACAGTACAACATCGAGCGAGATGAACTCTCTCCATGGGGGCTTGAGGAAGTCGACGAAGACGGCACCCTTCGTCTTGCCAAAGAATTGCTTCCAAAGGTGTTGATCTCGGACCCCGTCGTCCAAGCCATCAAAGAGGCTGCAGAACTTATCGACAACGCATCACTCGCCGCAAATCCTGACCATCGTCCTCTCGCTGCTGGATGGATTGCTGACCGAGTGCTTAAGGTCATCCGTCATTCAAAATCCGCTGGCAGTGCCGTTGCTTACCGCCTGATTGTGGAGGGTAGCTGAACCTGGAGTTGATATCATGCAAGAAATAATTGAATCCTTTTTCCGAGAACGTAGCCTTGTGAACCATCAACTTGCATCGTACAACGATTGCATTCCGTCAACCGACAACCAACTGTCTCGAATGGAGCGAATCATTCGCAACATCCGTGTTGGAACCGATGAAGAAATCATCGATGACCTTGGAGGTTACATCAAACTCGACGTCGCCGACCAAGACATCGTTATTCGAATGAAAAACATCACACTCGGTGCTCCGAACATTCGAGAAGCAAACGGTTCATACCACAACGCATCTCCAATGGAATGTCGACTCCGAAAGTTGACCTATCAATCACCAGTTACAATCGATTTCACCATTTACCGAAACGGTGTTGCTTCCTTCCCTGAAGAAGGCGTTCAAGTTGGTGCAATACCAATTATGGTTCGATCTCGTCGATGCCACCTTCACCCAAGCCACATCGCTGATGGGCGTACGCTTGAGCCTGCAAAATCCCCCGAAGATGCTGCGCTCTTGGCCAACCTCCTTCGAGACAAGGGCGAAGATCCGCTTGACCCAGGTGGTTACTTCATCATCAACGGAACAGAGCGTGTCCTCATTTCGATGGAAGACCTCGCACCAAACCGAGTCACTGTCGAGATCAACAAGCGTACCGCAAAGCGAACTGAAGTTGCAAAGATTTTCTCGCAAAAGAACGGTATGCGCAAGCCACTCACCGTCGAAAAGCGTCGAGATGGAATGCTCATGGTCAAGGTAAGCACTGCAGGTACAACCCCTATTCCAGTCGTCCTCTTGATGCGTGCTCTTGGAATCGAAAACGACCAAGAGGTCTTCACTGCAATCTCCGGTCCACAAGAGACATTCAAGTTTATTGTTGCAAACATCAACGAAGTGAACGACAACGAAGAATTCTATGTTAAGAGTGAGCCGGAAGCCTACGAATGGTTGCAAAAGAAATTCGCAGCTGGGCAACAAAAAGAATACCGTGAAGCACGAGTAAACCAACTCCTCGACCGAGAACTTCTACCTCACTTGGGTGATCAGCCTGAAGACCGAAAGAAGAAGGCTATCTTCCTTGGACGTATCGTTCGACAAGTCCTTGAGATGGCTCTGAACGATAAGGAACCGAACGACAAGGACCACTACGCCAACAAGCGTGTTCGACTTGCAGGAGACCTCATTGAGGATCTGTTCCGTGTGTCTTCAGGACAACTCGCTCGTGACCTCAAGTATCAACTCGAGCGACATCACAACCGTAAGCGAGAACTCAAGATTACATCCTGTCTACGGCCGGATGTTCTCTCATCAAAGATTCTCCACGCCCTTGCAACAGGCAACTGGGTAGGGGGACGCTCGGGTGTCAGTCAATTGCTCGACCGAACAACCTACCTCGCATCCCTCTCTCACATGCGCAGGGTTACTTCTCCACTGGTTAGAAGCCAACCGCACTTCGAGGCCCGGGACCTTCACCCAACACAATGGGGTCGTCTCTGTCCAAACGAGACACCAGAAGGACAGAACTGTGGTCTTGTCAAGAACGCAGCACAAATGGTGGACATTTCTGAAGAAATTGACCCGCAAGAGATTCGAGAGCGGCTCGATGAGTTGGATGTATACCAACCAAAAGACTGGACCGATGGTGATCGAGTCCACGTCAACGGTGACATCTATGGTATGCACAAGAACGGAAAGAACCTCCTTTCACAATTCAAGAACAGTCGTCGCCGTGGTACGATTCCTTCAGAGGTTTGCATTCGCCACGACACTGAAAACCGTGACATCTTCATCAACACCGACAAGGGCCGAATCCTTCGTCCTTTGTTGATCCTTTACGATGGTGCACCTCGTCTTGAGAACAGTCACTTGACCAGTCTCGCTGATGGAAACATCACCTTCCGTGACCTGGTCATCGATGGAATCGTTGAATGGGTCGATGCTGAGGAAGAAGAAGACCTCTACATCGCTCCTCGTCCGTTCGTTCTACCAGAGACGGTGCCTGAGGGCCCATTCGCTGGACGACCAGTCATTCACGAGAACATCCGATGGATTAACCTCGGTGAACCTGGTGTTGATTCTGCTTCCATTGAAGCGGAAGTTCGAATGCCAAACGGTTCGATTGAGATTGCAAAGTTCGATGTTCCGTTGCTCTACAATTCCGAGCACACACACGTCGAAATTGATCCACAACTCGTTCTCGGTGTTTGTGCATCTCTCATCCCTTACCCCGAGCACAACTCAACCCCTCGTGTTACTGGTGGTACTGCGATGGTCAAGCAATCACTTGGTCTCCCAAGTGCGAACTACCGTCTGCGACCAGATACACGTGCTCACATCCTACACTACCCTCACCGATCGATCGTTCGAACCGATGCCATGCGCACCACAAACTTCGATGAGCGACCTGGTGGACAGAACTTCATCGT
>MDSX01041483.1_pt1 | contig 21479 bp, 22 predicted proteins | sample 811141 | NCBI WGS metagenome assembly MDSX01 (sample SAMN05326642, study PRJNA326480) | marine metagenome | isolation source: seawater | place: Atlantic Ocean: South East | collected 2010 | reverse complement strand
TTATCGTTTTTTTCGTAACAACCCTCTTTGTGTTATCATATTCTAGCGAGGCGGAAGAAAAAGCATTTTTTGGATTATTCGTAGCAACTCCCTATACCCAATTTGCAAAGGTTCTCGTGTTAATTAGTTCTTTCCTCGCCATCGTATTATCTAATGATTATATGAGAAGGGAAGAAATTGAGCGCTTCGAATTTCCAATTCTAGTACTTTTTGCAACAGTTGGTATGATGATAATCATATCCGCTGGGGACTTAATAGCCCTTTTCATTGGTATGGAATTACAAAGTGTAGCCTTCTATGTGTTGGTGGCGTTCCGAACTAACTCACTGAAATCGATTGAGTCTGGTTTTAGATATTTTTTATTTGGAATTTTCTCGTCTGTTGTATTTTTGTATGGCTGTTCGCTGATTTATGGTTTTTCGGGAACGACAGAATTAACGAAAATATCGCTGTCAATCCAAAGCAAAGATCAGGGGGCTTCGATTGGATTTATCATTGGGTTGGCTTTTTTTATTTTGGGGCTTGCTCTTAAAGTTTCAGTTATTCCTTTCCAATTGTGGATCCATGACTGTTATGCCCGCGCGCCATCCCCTGTGACTGCCTTTTTATTAATAGGACCTCCAATAGCTCTACTTTGCTTTCTGGTGCAATTTTTATTCGCCTCTCTTCTGTTCATATCAGATTTTTGGCAACCCTTGATAAGTGTTATTTCGTGTCTGTCTATGTTAATTTCATCTGGCATGATGTTTTTTGAGGATAATATAAAACGATGGATAACTTATGGATCGATTGGTCATATTGGATTTGCATCGATGGGGTTGGCTGCTGGTTCGGAGAATGGTTGTAGTAGCATTTTGGTTTATTTATCCATTTATCTTGTGATGCATTTTGGATGGGTTGCAGTCATTATTTCCTTGCGGAAAAAAAAACAGACTGTGGAAAAGTTCAGAGACTTAGCCGGTTTGTCTGAGAACCATCCATTAGTAGCCTTTTTCTGCTTTGTTATAATGTTTGCGATGGCAGGTATTCCGCCCTTTGCTGGGTTTTTTGGAAAATGGCTAGTACTAACTGCTATTATGGATTCTCAATTATATCTTCTTGCTCTTATTGGGGGCGCTGCCAGTTTTGCCTTTGCGATTAGCTATTTGCGTGTTGTTAAGGTAATCTATTTTGAAGATTTAATAGAGCCCTTTGATACCAACACATCTGGCGAATTAAATATAATTATGTTTGGTTCGGTGGTCTTGCTTGTGTTGTTTTTTATTTTCCCCAATCCTCTTATTTCCTCAGCAAAAATTGTAGCTTCAATTCTATAAAAATTAGAATTCTTTCTGTATACTGGTTTTTTTATGCAGGAGTTAGGCGAATATCTTTAATGGTTTCTATTCCGGAGCGAATTCACTTATTAGAGCTGGACGTGGTGGATAGCACCAACCGACTGGCATACGACTTGGGGTTTAGTGGGGCTAAGCCATGGACAATTGTTCACGCGTTAGAGCAGACGTCTGGTCGTGGGAGAAGGCAAAATGACTGGTTATCACCGAGGGGCAACTTATTTTTATCGGCAATATTGAAACCCATAAATGGGCCTAAAAGATGGTCAGAGCTATCATTTGTTATATCTCTGGCGGTAGCAGATACAGTGGCAGAAGTAGCTGATAGATCGATTATTGGTCTTAAATGGCCAAATGATGTCTTGGTGAACAATAAAAAAATATCAGGAATTTTATTAGAGACAGGAAACAACGTTAAAAAAGAAGGTTATCTAGTTGTTGGTGTTGGCTTGAATATAGCGCACAGTCCTGCGGGAACGCGTTACGGCGCAACATGTATAAATGAACTAATTTCAGAAAAATCCTCTATTAAAATAATTTTACCTATTCTCATTAAAGCGATGATCAATTGGTACGATATTTGGGAAAACTCAGGTTTTTTAGAAATTAGAAGGCAATGGTTGAAGCGCGCTCATGGGCTTGGAAAAAGAATAGAGATAATTGGTATCGCGCCAAAAACCCAAGAAGGAATTTATACAGGGTTATCAAAAGATGGTAGATTAGTGCTAACAAAGGATAATGGTGAGAAAGAGCTTGTGTCTGCGGGCACTGTTACTTTTGTTTAATGGATAAAGATGATGTTATTAGCTATTGATTGTGGAAATACCAATACAGGCTTTGCGGTTTTTGATAATCAAAGGTGCATAGGGACCTGGAGGATGTCTACGAACCCTAATAGAACCGCTGACGAATATGCTGTTTGGTTGACACAGCTACTTGCTCTGAAAACTCTCAAATTAAGAGATATTGACTCTATTATAATAGCAAATGTTGTTCCCGAAACAGCCTTCAATCTTAGGCATTTTTGTGAACAGTATTTTGATATAAGTCCCATGGTAGTAGGGGATCGAAATTTAGACTTAGGTCTAGATATTAGAATTGATAATCCGGATGAGTTAGGGGCAGACAGAATAGTGAACGCCGTTGGTGCTAATAATATATACGATGGCCCACTAATTATAATCGATTTTGGAACCGCGACAACTTTTGATATAACAGAAGCTGATGGAGGGTATGCGGGGGGATTGATCGCACCAGGAATTAATTTGTCATTAGAAGCTCTTTACAATGCAGCCTCACGTTTACCTAGAATCACACTTGAACCACAACCAAACTCGCAAATTTCAGAAAATAAATACTCTGTAATAGGAAAGTCGACAAGGTCCGCAATGCAAGCAGGAATTTATTGGGGATATATCGGCTTAATAGAAGGTATTATTGAAAGAGTTAAAGGTGAGTACAAGGTTCCAATGCAAATCATTGCGACGGGCGGTTTAGCACCCGTTTTTGCAGGCAATAGCGCGATGATCCAACATGTAGATCAAAATATTACACTGAATGGACTTGTATTAATTCATAAACGGAATGCTCAATGACTGACTATGATTACGCCCCAAAAATAGACGAATTAGTATTTTTACCATTAGGCGGTGCCAACGAAATTGGTATGAACCTTAATCTGTATCACTTTAATGGAAAATGGCTAATGATTGATCTTGGGGTAACCTTTGGCAATGATACGACGCCAGGAATTGATGTGATTTTACCAGACTCAAGGTTTATTGAAGCGCATCGAAAAAACCTACTTGGTCTTTTAATAACCCATGGTCATGAAGACCACATTGGCGCAATTCCTCATCTTTGTGAGAGATTAGAATGTCCAGTATATGCATCGCCTTTTGCAGGTTCGTTAATTCGTCGAAAATTAACTGAGGCGAATTTATCAGAAACAATTGACCTTATAGAAATCCCGATTTCGAAGAAATTTGAGCTTGGTCCATTTGGAGTAGAATTTATATCACTTACACATTCCATACCAGAACCGCACAGTATTCTGTTAACATGTGGAGATTATTCAGTTTTTCATACTGGCGATTGGAAGTTTGATAATAACCCACAGGTTGGTAACCCAACTGACCATTCAGTATTAGAAAAACTATCATCTAGAAATATTATGGCGATGGTTGGCGACTCGACAAATGTTGATGTTATGGAGAGAACTGGCTCAGAGGCTGAACTTATCGAACCTTTGCATGAACTATTTGCCAAACAAACAGGTAGGATCGCAATCGCTTGTTTTGCATCTAACGTGGCGCGTTTAAGAACCATAGCGCTTACGGCAGAGGCAAATGATCGACATACTGCCTTAGTAGGACGTTCGTTGTGGAGAATGTACGAAGTAGCAAAAGAGAATGGTTATTTGTTAGATGTACCAGAATTTTTATCGGATAAAGATGTTGGGTATTTGCCAAACGATAAAATTGTTATGATTTGTACTGGAAGCCAGGGGGAACCAAGGGCCGCATTGAGTAGAATAGCTGACGGTTCACATCCTCAAATCACACTTAATACAGGAGACACTTTAATTTTCTCTTCTCGTGAAATACCTGGAAATGAGACAGCTATTGGCCGTATTAAAAGTAAATTCATAACTCAAGGAATAAAAATAATTACCGAAAAAGAGGCACATGTTCATGTTTCTGGACATCCTGGACGCGAGGATATGATAGCTATGTATCAATTGATCAAACCAAAAGTTTCTGTTCCCGTGCACGGTGAGGGGCGCCACTTGGCACAGCATGCGGAGCTAGCACGATCCTGCCAGGTCCCTGACGTTGTTATACCAAGGAACGGAAGTGCTGTAAGGCTTGCTCCTGGAGTGCCCGAGGAGGTTGCTTTGGTGCCAGTATCTTGTCTAGGTCTTGATGGTAGTCGTGTTGTCGAATTAAATGGAAAAGTAATCAAAGAAAGAAAAAAATTAGTCTTCAGCGGGATAATCAGCGTAACTTTAATTCTAGATAAAGAGGGATTATGTAAGCAAAATCCGATTGTTAGTGCTGTGGGTGTTTACGACGATTCGGAAACTCAAAATATGTTATTAGCCAAAAATTTAAGAGAAGAAATTGATATTGCTCCACAACGCAAACGAACTTCAGACGAGGGATTAAAAGAGTTTGCTCAAAAAGCTTTAAGGCGGATAATAAGAAGTGATTATGGTAAAAAACCAATAATCTCTATTCATTTAGTTCGTAATTGAGGAACTGTAAAAATGATAGGTCGTTTAAATCATATAGCCATCGTTGTACCTGACTTGGTAGCAGCTGCAGATATTTATAAGGCTTCACTTGGGGCAGTAGTCAGTGAAGTAAATGTATTACCAGAACATGGTGTGAGACTAATTTTTGTAGAGTTACCTAATTGTAAAATTGAGTTATTGCACCCTATAGATAACACATCGCCGGTTTTTTCATTTCTAGAGAAAAATCCATCGGGTGGGATGCATCACCTATGCTATGAGGTGGAAGATTTATACGCGTCAATGAAGCGTTTAAAGATGGATGGAGCCCGCGTGTTGGGGGATGGGCGACCTAAAATTGGAGCGCATGGTAAACCAGTAGTTTTCTTACACCCGAAGGACTTTTTAGGCACATTGATTGAGCTTGAGCAAGTTTGATATTTTTTTGGATAGTGGATAATGAGTGTAGCTGCGGGAATAGTTGTTTATATACTTTTGTGGTGGTGGACCTTTTTTATGGCCTTACCTATTGGTGTAAAGCGCAACAGTAATGTCGAATTAGGACATGACACGGGAGCTCCCACAAAAGCATATTTATGGACGAAGGTGATAGCTACCACTCTAATAGCCCTAATTCTTTGGTTCGGTGTAAATGCATTGATTACTGCCGAGCTATTTTCATTCCGCGAAATGTCCAAGTCTATGTAGCTCTATTCAGACCATAGACCTGAACCATAGCGCAGTTTCAAAGATACTCTGTGACACTCTTATTCTCCAGTAAATGCCTGTATTCCAGTCTGTGCACGCCCAAGTATCAAAGCGTGGATGTCGTGTGTTCCCTCATAAGTGTTAACCGTCTCTAAATTAACTAAATGGCGTATAACCCCGTATTCGTCTGAAATTCCATTTCCGCCGTGCATGTCACGGGACATCCGCGCAATTTCAAGAGCTTTGCCACAGGAGTTTCTCTTGGCCAAAGAAATGGCTTCTGGCGCCGCTTTACCTTCATCAAGTAAACGTCCTAGACGTAAACAAGTCTGCAAACCAAGGGTAATTTCTGTCTGCATATCAGCCAGCTTCTTTTGGACAAGTTGGTTTGCTGCAAGAGGTCTGTTAAACTGTTTCCGATCCAAGGTGTAAGATAGTGCTTGATGCCAACAGAATTCTGCTGCTCCAAGCGCTCCCCATGAAATCCCATAACGAGCTTTATTAAGGCAGCCAAAAGGACCTGAGAGCCCCTTTACATTGGGAAGTAGGTTCTCATCGGGGACCATGACTTGTTCCATGACAATTTCGCCAGTGACGGACGCTCTAAGAGACATTTTGCCCTCAATCTTTGGAGTACTTAATCCCTTCATGCCTCTCTCTAGAATAAATCCACGAATTATATCGTCTTCAGTTTTTGCCCAAATTACGAATACGTCTGCTATGGGTGAGTTGCTAATCCACATTTTAGCACCGGTTAGGAGGTACCCTCCATCCACTTTTTTTGCTCGTGTTTTGAGCCCCCCCGCGTCAGACCCGTTATCTGGTTCAGTAAGACCAAAACAACCAACCCATTCTCCGGTAGCTAGTTTCGGTATATACTTTTGTCGCTGGTCTTCAGAACCATATGTGTAAATTGGGTGCATAACCAAACTTGATTGAACGCTCATAGCAGACCTGTACCCACTATCTACACGCTCTACCTCTCGTGCGACTATCCCGTAACAAACATGGTTGGCGCCTGCGCAACCGTATCCTTCGATAGTAGAACCAAGAAATCCTAGTTCTCCCATTTCATTCATTATTTCCCGATCAAATCGTTCTTCTCGGAAAGCGGTCTGAACACGTGGCAATAATTTTTCTTGGCAATAAGCTTTGGCCGCCTCCATCACCAAACGTTCATCTTCGGTTAGTTGCTCGTCAATCAACAGTGGGTCATCCCATTTGAAAGTTGCTTTGGTTCTTTTTATCCCCGTTGAAAGGTGATTGACGTCTGCAGAGGCGAGGCTCATCGAATGCTCCAAAATGATTAGTTACCTGAATAAATCTTCTTAGTTGTGCTTAAGTCAAGTAGAACGATTATAAATTATGTAAATTTTTTAATAAATCTGGATAGAAGTAAGACTACTGGAGTGATATATCATGCTGCCAATGGACGATAAACGTGTAATAATCGAGTTTATTAAGGTTGGTGCTTATGTCAAGGTCAGTGCCATTGATCCTGTTTCCTCCGTAGAAGTGTGTATCGTCGGGGATCCAGCCAGTTCCCAAGAACGATTGAAAAGTACGGTTCTTAAAAAGTTAAACTTTGTTTTGTCAAAACGGATAAAACAAAATTAAGATATTGTATGATAGAGTAAGGTTTATGTTTAATTACATTTCTTAATCTTTTATTTTTACAGGATAGACATAAGTTTTTTGGGAAACCTCTTTTTGTTATTATGGTAATAAAAGATCGGTCTGATATTTGAGAGTGCTTTTACTTTTAGGTAATTAAAGAAAATTAATTTGTTCACAAGCTAATCTTTGTGCAAAGACAATGCGTACTATTTACGTAATTTTATTTGCTGTAAATTTACCATTTGAGTTTATGTCTTTTTATAGTAGATGCAAGAAGTGTCCTTTATCGACGTGTTATTTTTATCGGGAGTTGTGATGAGTGTAGCGGTAAACCTAGACCCTTCCAAAAATAGGGTAGAAGAGTTCAGTAATTCTGATGACAATATGGAGATGAAAAGCTTTTTCGAAAAAACTCTTTCGGACGTTGATGTTGAAATTTCAAGGGCCATTAGTAGTGAATTCAAAAGGCAGAATAATCAGATCGAGCTCATAGCTTCAGAAAATATAGCCTCCAAGGCTGTCCTAGAGGCGCAGGGCTCGGTTCTTACCAATAAGTATGCCGAAGGTTACCCTGGGCGCCGATATTATGGTGGATGCGAGTTCGTCGATCTAGCGGAGAAACTCGCTATAGAAAGAGCGAAGGAACTTTTCAGTTGTTCTTATGCAAACGTTCAGCCGCATTCAGGGGCGCAAGCAAACCAGACTGTTTTTTTGGCATGTCTAGAGCCTGGTGACACAATTTTAGGAATGTCCTTAGCAGCTGGGGGCCATTTAACACATGGCGCAGCTCCTAATCAATCTGGGAAATGGTTCAATTCTGTTCAATATGGTGTTTCGCGTAACACTTCTTTAATTGATTATGATGAAGTTGAAAAGTTGGCACTGTCTTGCCGACCAAAATTAATCATAGCGGGTGGCTCCGCTTATTCGAGGATTATTGACTTTGAAAGGTTTAGGGAAATAGCCAATTTAGTCGGAGCTTATCTTTTAGTCGACATGGCTCACTTTTCTGGTTTAGTTGCAGGAGGAGTATACCCCAGTCCTCTGCCTTTTGCGGATATAGTAACTACCACAACACATAAAACATTGCGCGGGCCGCGCGGAGGTATGATTTTAACAAATAATGAGGCTCTGTCGAAAAAAATTAATTCAGCCCTCTTCCCAGGTTTGCAAGGTGGTCCGCTGATGCATGTTATAGCAGCAAAGGCGGTAGCTTTTGGTGAAGCTTTGAAACCATCATACAGGTCCTATGTTTCCCGGGTTATTCAGAACGCACAAGTGTTAGCAAATAAATTATCGGATAGAGGAATAGATATTGTGTCGGGAGGAACAGACACACACCTTCTTTTAGTCGACTTGCAAAGTAAGAACGTTACAGGACGAGATATGGAGATAGCTTTGGAGTCGGTAGGGATTACGTGTAACAAAAATGGTGTCCCATTTGATCCTTTAAAACCGGCAATCACTTCTGGAATACGGCTAGGGTCGCCAGCCTGCACAACTCGTGGTTTTGGTAACGATGAGTTTCAATTGATCGGTGAACTAATTGCGGATATAGTGGACGCCTTAACTGTTCATTCTGAACTGGATGATCAAATATCTAATCGGGTCCGAAGTTCAGTCGGAAAAATTTGTAATACTTTTCCGATATATTAGCAGGCTAGGGTGCGAGATTTATAATCACCATTCAAGGTGAAAAATAGTGAGGTGGTTACTATGCGTTGCCCGTTTTGTGGACATAATGATTCCCAGGTAAAAGATTCTCGACCAACTGAGGACAGTGCCGCAATTAGGCGACGCCGATTTTGTTCATCTTGTGGAGGTCGCTTCACAACATTTGAGCGTGTTCAATTAAGAGAACTAACAGTCTTGAAGAAAAATGGGAAAAGGGCCCCTTTTGATAGAGATAAACTCTATAGATCCATACAGATTTCTCTCAGAAAGAGGCCTGTAGATCAAGAACGGGTAGATAGAATGATTACTGGTATTGTGAGGCGTTTGGAAAGCATGGGTGAATCAGAAATTCCCTCTCCTGTTATTGGTGAAATGGTGATGGATTCGCTCAGCAATATCGACCCGGTTGCATACGTTCGTTTTGCTTCAGTTTATCGGAATTTTCGTGAAGCTAAAGATTTTGAAGAGTTTGTCGAAGACTTAAGTCGATTTGAAGACGATTGATAGAGGGTTGAGGTTTATTAACCCATGCTTTCCAAAGATATAAAATGGATGAACATAGCGCTCCGCTTGGCAGATCGGAATATTGGGAATGTGTATCCTAATCCATCCGTTGGATGTTTAATTATCAAAAATGACAGGGTTGTAGGACGAGGGTGGACCCAACTCGGTGGTCGGCCTCACGCAGAGGCTATGGCATTAAGGCAGGCTGGACCCAACGCCAAAGGTGCAACGGTCTATTCGACTTTGGAGCCATGTTCGCACTTTGGACAAACCCCTCCTTGCTGTGATGCATTGATCGCGGCGGGGATAAAACGTCTAGTAGGGGGCATGAGAGATCCTGACCCACGGGTTAATGGCAATGGTTTTTTGAAATTGCGCCAAGCTGGTATTGAAGTTACTGATGGGATTCAAGAAGGGTTAGCAATTGAACTAAACAATGGTTTTGTATCAAAAATTAAAAATAAAACACCAATAGTGACACTGAAACTTGCTACAAGTATTGACTCAAAAATTTCTACAAAGATGGGTGAGAGTAAATGGATTACAGGTAATCAGGCTCGCCACTCTGTGCATTTTCAGCGGTCAAGGCATGACGCTATTTTAACCGGTATTGGTACAGTAATCGCAGACGACCCCATGCTTAATTGTAGGCTTAAGGGTTTGGAAAACCGTTCTCCGGTTAGAGTTATTTTGGATACCAAACTTAAAATTTCAGCGAAAAATCAAATTGCATCCAGTGCCGCAGAATATGAAACAATAGTGTTTACTACAAACGAGGCCAAGCATCGCAAACAAGTTCAATTGGAAAAACTAGGGATCAAGATAGAACGAATAAAAATGGATAAAAATGGTAGAGTATTGATAAATTCGGTTTTAGCGACGTTGGCTGGCAATGGGATCACCAGCGTTCTCGTTGAATCTGGAGGTCAGCTGGCCGCAGAATTTATAAGGCTTAATTTGGTTGATTATCTGCTAGTATATTGTGCCCCAATAGTAATAGGAGGGGACGGAGGGGATGCAATTGCTAGTGTTGGGCTAAATAAGTTGGACATGGCCTTCCCTTTTGAGCGAATAAAAACTGAAAATCTTGGTATAGATTTGTTAGAAACATATAAACGACGGGTTTAAATAGAAGAGCTATGTTTACAGGAATAATAACAGATGTGGGTCGTGTGCAGGGGGTAGTCAAAACAGGTGACCTAAAGGTTTTTATCACGACAACCTATAATACTGAGTTTATCAATATTGGAGCTTCTATTTGCTGTTCTGGGATTTGTCTTACAGTTGTTGAAAAAGCCAGTAATTGGTTTGCTGTGGAAGTATCAAAAGAAACACTTGATAATACAACTTCGAGTAGTTGGGTGGAGGGAACCAGTATAAACTTAGAACGTTCTTTGCAATTAAAAGATGAGCTCGGTGGGCATATAGTTTCTGGCCATGTTGACGGTATAGCGCAACTAGTAAATATAGAAAAAGAGGGGGGAAGCCATCGATTATTGCTTGATGTCCCCTCTAATTTAGCAAAGTTTATTGCATCCAAAGGTTCTGTCACTTTGGAAGGTGTCTCGCTAACTGTCAACGAAGTGCAGGGGAGCAAGTTCGGTGTAAATATAATCCCTCACACATGGGATAACACTTCCTTTAAGTATCTAAGGGATGGTGCGTTTTTAAATATAGAAGTAGATGTGATCGCGCGCTATGTTGCTCGCTTAATAAACTCAAAAGAAAGTGATTAGGATGGACGGTCCGAAAAATCTTAATAATGTTGATAAAGGCGCGTTGTCTTCGATAGAGGAAGTTATTGAAGAGGCGAAACAGGGCCGTATTTTCATACTTGTTGATGACGAAAACCGGGAAAATGAGGGCGACCTTTGTATTCCCGCACAAATGGCTTCACCAGAAGTAATAAATTTTATGGCTATGCATGCACGTGGCTTAATTTGTTTGGCAATGCAGAAATCGCGAGTAGAACAGTTAGGATTATCATTAATGAGCCGTCGTAATGAAGGTCGACACGAAACGGCCTTCACCGTATCTATTGAAGCGAGAGAAGGGGTGACGACCGGTATTTCTGCACATGATCGTGCGCATACGATTTCTGTGGCGACAGACGAGAACCGAGGCAGGGATGATATCGTAACACCCGGACACGTTTTTCCACTCGTTGCTAGGGATGGTGGTAGTTTAGTCAGGGCAGGGCACACTGAGGCGGTTGTAGATATCGCCCGATTAGCAGGTCTGACGCCTGCTGGTGTTATCTGTGAAATTATGAAAGATGACGGCACAATGGCACGATTGCCTGATTTAGTTACGTTTGCTCAACAACATAATCTAAAAGTAGCCACTATTGCGGATCTTATAAGTTACCGTCGTAGAACAGAATCGATTGTTGAAAGATCAGTGGAAACCGTACTGAACAGTCGTCATGGTGGTGATTGGCGTATGATAGTTTATTTAAATAAAGTTACATATGCAGAGCATGTTGCGCTTATTAAGGGTGATATTACTTCTGAAATTCCTATTTTAGTTCGAATGCATTCTTTGAATGTTATGGAAGATGTTCTTGGGGATCAATCAGGATCGCGAGATGGTGCGGAACTTCAAATGGCAATGAATTGCATAGCGGAAGAGGGCCGGGGGGTTGTGGTCGTTATGAGAGAGCCTACTGCCACAGCATTGTCAGAAAAGCTGAGAAGCAAACTGAAATCAACAAGTGCCGATCGTGTAGCTGAGAATGAGTTGCGAGATTATGGTGTGGGTGCACAAATTCTGCTTGATTTAGGAATAACAAAAATGACCCTCTTAACGGATGCTGAGAGAACGGTGATAGGATTAGAAGGGTACGGTTTGAGTATCTTAGAGCGACGTTCCATCACAGGTATTTTGGATAATCGAACATGATAAAAAAAGTATTAATAATTGATGCAAATTATTATAAAGATCTAGCTAATGAGCTGGTGCGTGGCGCGGTTAATGAATTAGACAAAATGGGCGTAGCGTATGAGAGATTATCTGTGCCGGGAGCACTGGAAATACCAAGTGCTATATCATTGATATCTAAAGGTAAAATGAATAGCTCGGTTATAGGGTATATTGCTTTGGGGTGCGTAATCCGAGGTGAGACCTCTCATTATGATATTGTCTGTGGAGAAAGTGCACGGGGCTTATCCATACTAGGTCTCGATAGAGGACTGGCTATAGGAAATGGGATACTGACTGTTAATACTTGGAAACAAGCGTGGGCAAGGGCTTCTGTAGCTGATAAGAATAAAGGTGGAGATGCTGCGACTGCATGCCTATCTCTGGCAGCTATAAAACAAAGGTACCTCGAGTGATAAATGATGAAGAAATATTAGACGAAGCTGAAAAGTCGGCTATAAATAGTTCCAGAACGGCGGCTCGCCTGAAAGCTGTTCAGGCAATCTACCAAATCGCTATGACGGGGGAACCTTCAGATTTGGTGGTAGAGGAATTTGTTCAATATAGATTACCAATCATAGACAAGAGCTACACCTTAGGCTTTCCAGATATTGATTTATTTCGTGATTTAGCGCTAGGTACTGCGAGAGAGATGGAGGAGCTGGATGCGCTCATAACCAATGTTTTGGTTGATAGATGGAGTTCGGATCGATTGGAGAGCACCTTGCATGCGATACTACGGGTGGGAAGCTACGAACTACAACACCATTCTCTTACTCCTTCTGCTGTCGTTATAAGTGAATATCTTGAAATTACTCATGCTTTTTATGATGGTAAAGCCGTGGGGTTAGTAAACGGTGTTTTGGATGCAGTCTCCCCCAAAAATTCATGAAAATTGCAAGGATCCGGTATGGGGTTGGATGAATTTGATCGAATAAAAAAATACTTTAAGCCGCTGGCTTCTGCAGAGCGTGGGTCACTAGACTTACTAGATGATGCGGCAGTATTACCAATAGGAAGTGATTCTGAGCTTGTAATCTCAACTGATGCCTTGGTAGAGGGCATTCACTACGTTGGAGATGAAGATGCGAGTTTAATTGCCCAAAAATCATTGCGAACAAATTTGTCTGATATGGCTGCGATGGGAGCAGCGCCTTGGGCCTACACATTGTCATTAATTCTCGACCCTCTAAAAAAATGCTCAGCTGATCAATGGCTAGACAGTTTTGTGGCTGGTTTGCAAATTGATCAGAATAAATATGATGTTCGCTTGATCGGTGGGGACTCCGTCGTTGGGGCCGGACCGACTGTGATTTCTATAACAATTATAGGTAAATTGAATAATAAAGGTCCCCTTGTAAGAAGTGGGGCATTGCAAAATGATGACATCTATGTATCCGGGACGATTGGTGATTCGGCTGCAGGTTTGCAAGTTATAAAAGGATCTCTAGATTTTCTTGACTTTTCGGATCAGATATATCTAAAAAATCGTTATTATCTCCCGCAACCCAGAGTTGCATTAGGTTTGGCTTTGGTAGGCTTGGCGTCTGCAGCTATGGATGTTTCTGATGGGCTTATCCAAGATATGGGGCACCTGTGTTCCGCTTCAGGTCTGGCAGCTGTGATAAATTGGCCGAATGTTCCATTATCGCCGCCGGTAATAACGCTACTAGAAAGCAAAAGTATCTCCATTTCGGCAATAATAAATGGGGGTGATGATTACGAATTATTATTTACAGCTCCCAGTATTTTAAGGCCAGACATAGAAGAATTATCAAAAAAAACAGAAGTGTCCTTAACGCGAATTGGTTACATGACTGAAGGTGCTGATGTTCTATTAATGGATAAAGAAAATCAGTTAATATCTGTAGCAGGAGCAGGCTTTAAACATGCATAAACTATTGTCTGCTTTCATTAAAGTGTCCTTGTATCTGGGTTTCTTTTCTAATGATTAGGATAATTATTATTATTGTTGCACTGATCACTGTTATTTTCGGGGGAGGTTTCGGTATTGTTACTTTTGCCCCTAGAGTGTTACCAAAACCAGTTTTAAATTTCTTAGGTGTAACCTTGCCGCCAGAAGAGAAGGTAGCCGACCCAAAGGTACGTCCAAGTGCGACTGAAACCGTATTAATTGATATTGACCCACTTCAGATACCATTATTCAGAGATGGCGCAGTAGATCGATCTTTATTTATGCATATCATGATTGAGGTGAGGAGGGGGAGTGATGCAGACCTTGTCAACAAGGAGTTGATTAGGATCATAGATTCCTTTCTAACTTATGTTCACGCTTTAAATGCCTTAAACATAACACCAGGTGTAAATGATAGGGCTTTTTTAAAGGAACGGCTATTAGTTAAGGCTTCTGAAATAGTAGGCCCTGGAATAATAGTGGATCTACTTTTTGTGAATATTTTCGAACGACCTTTTAATTAATCTCGCGTGAATAAAACGGATTAATCAGAAGGATTAATTGGTATAATTGTAAGTTGTGAATATAATTTGATTCGATAACGATTATGAAAAATACGGTAATTTGATATAATCTTAGTTTTTGAATTATTAAAATAAAACAAAAAAAAGTTGTATAGTTTTACTTGATTGTGATTCTATCTGAAATTACGTCGATGACTCCACAATTAATGTTTAACTTAAAAGTAATAATTTTTCTGATTGATATATATAGAGAAAAGTTAAAAATTAGAAATCAAAAATTGTGAAATTTGTTGTTTTTTAAGTTGTTACAGACGATGTCTCACATAAAAAACGTATTATCATAGGGATAAAAAATAGCTGGTTTTTTAAAAGTTTGGTTAAAAATATGCTTGTTGGAGTTGCTATAAAGATATTTTTTGGTATTGTCCCGCGCTACACCTTAGGTCTCTTTGGGTTAAGAGTGTTTGTAGACTAAATTGTTCATGTTTGACAAAATTTGTAATTAAACGTAAATCGAAAAACGAGGGATCTTCCATCATGACCGAATTATTCGCTCTCGTGATCGCCTGCGGGCTGATCGCACTGGCTTATGGCATCATAGCTTCCAGAAGCATAGTTGCAGCAGATGCTGGTAACGAAAAGATGCAAGAAATTGCTGGCGCAATACAAGAAGGTGCGGCTGCGTATTTAAACAGGCAATATATTACCATCGCCGCAGTTGGATTGGTGGTTACAATCATTTTGTGGTTTACTTTAGGGCTAGCGGTTGCGGCAGGCTTTGTTATCGGTGCTGTTTTGTCTGGTATCGCCGGATATGTGGGCATGAATGTTTCGGTGCGTGCTAATGTTCGCACAGCACAGGCAGCAACTGTAGGTTTATCTCCAGCTTTAAATATAGCATTTAAATCTGGTGCAGTAACCGGTATGTTGGTGGTTGGTTTGGGTCTCTTGGGGGTTGGTGGTTATTACTTCTACCTTCTGGAAATTTTTGATTCTGCTACACCGGCAGGTTTGCGCCATATATTGGAGGCTCTTGTTGCCCTCAGCTTTGGTGCTTCTTTAATCTCTATATTTGCCAGACTTGGTGGTGGAATTTTCACAAAAGGGGCTGATGTTGGTGGTGATATGGTTGGTAAAGTTGAGGCAGGCATACCAGAAGACGATCCTAGAAACGCTGCCTCAATCGCGGATAATGTCGGCGATAATGTAGGCGACTGCGCAGGCATGGCGGCAGATTTATTTGAAACTTATGCCGTTACCATTGTTGCAACTATGCTGTTAGCGGCCATATTTTTTGTTGGTGAAACTAGAACAACAATGATGCTGTACCCACTTGTTATTTGTGCGGTTTGTATATTAGCATCTGTAGCTGGGACATTTTTTGTTAGATTAGGCGCGGATGGAAAAAACATCATGTGGGCGCTTTACAAGGGTTTCATTTCTAGCGCAATTATTTCTGCCGTTTTGATAGGGATTGTTACTTGGAAAATGCTTGGGTTTTCTCAGGTTTACACTCTTCCTGATGGGGCTGAGACTTCAGGAAGAATGCTTTTTTATTGTGCGTTAGTTGGTTTAGTTGTTACAGGCTTATTGATTTGGATTACGGAATACTATACCTCGACAGAATACCGGCCGGTTAGAAGCGTCGCTAAATCATCTGAAACAGGGGATGGAACGAACGTAATACAGGGACTTGCAGTTTCAATGGAGGCCTGTGCGGTTCCCGCTATAATTATTTCTGGAGGTATCCTATCATCTTATATTTGGGGCGGTATCTTTGGGGTTGGTATTGCTGCTACTTCTATGCTGGCGCTAGCTGGAATGGTTGTAGCTTTGGACGCGTATGGGCCAGTGACAGATAATGCTGGAGGTATCGCGGAAATGGCAGAACTACCAGAGAGTGTTCGAACCACTACAGACGCTTTAGATGCTGTTGGGAACACTACAAAAGCCGTGACAAAGGGTTATGCTATTGGATCAGCTGGTTTAGCTGCACTTGTTCTGTTTGCTGCATACACGGAAGATCTCAAGTATTATTTTCCTGATCTTGAAGTTAAATTTATTCTTCAGGATCCATATGTGGTTATTGGTTTATTTATCGGCGGAATGCTGCCGTACCTTTTTGGTTCAATGGGGATGCAAGCCGTTGGAAGAGCAGCTGGGTCTGTAGTAGAAGAGGTTAGAAGACAATTCAGAGAAAACCCCGGCATAATGGAGGGAACCGTAAAACCCGAGTACGGTAGAGCTGTCGATTTACTGACCAAAGCGGCTATTAAAGAAATGATTGTGCCTTCTCTTTTACCGGTTTTAGCCCCTGTAGTGATGTATTTTGTTATAAAAGCTATTGGTGGCCAAGCAGCTGCTTTTACATCAATTGGAGCCATGCTTTTGGGTACAATAGTAACAGGTATATTTGTGGCTATATCAATGACCGCGGGCGGGGGTGCTTGGGATAACGCAAAGAAATATATTGAAGATGGTAATCACGGCGGTAAGGGCTCTGATGCCCATAAAGCTGCCGTCACCGGTGATACAGTTGGAGATCCATACAAAGATACCGCTGGACCAGCAGTTAACCCCATGATCAAAATTATTAATATCGTGGCTATTTTATTGCTAGCGGCATTAGCCTCATAAAATAAGCGGTGTATAAAAAATATGGGGGTCTAAGCCTTACCTAGGCCCCCTCGCTTATTTATTGGGGAGTGCTATTATTAAAGCGTCCTATGTTCCCAAGGAGCTGCTGGAGAACACCTATTTCCTGCCCTGCTGTCGATGTTTCCTTATCTATATGCTCTATATCTCTTTTGTCTTTTTCGCTAACTCTACTGATGTTCGTAACAACATTTTTGCTATCGAAAGTAATCTTAACTACCAGTCTAGATATTAATTGATCTCCAAAAAAGACGGTCTTCTTTAGGTCTGATCCCATATAAATCCAGGATAGGGATCCAAAGTCATTTTTAGTGGATGGAGGTCCCAGACTAGCGCGCACTTGTTCTTTTTTAGTTATCCCTGGTATGATGTTGTCGAGTGCCTGAGTGTCCACTCTTTTTCCATGATTTTCAATCTGAAGTGAGCAACTTGCTAATAATCCAAGAGCTATCGGCATAAGGTAAACTTGTTTTAGTTTAAGTAGCTTATTGTTAGTATGCATTATATTATCAATCTTAGCGAGTGTGGCAGATACAATAAAAACCTTTAGTCAGTAACTTAAAATTTTGGTGTTTTAAAATTTAATTTTAGGTACTGATCCTATTGATTTTTTTCTGTGAGCCTTAACTCAGAATAGTAATTGAAGTTTAAAATTAAGGCTAGGATATAAAATGTTTCAATGGTTTAAAAAACAATATGAAACAGAAGGCATAGGAAAAATATATAACATAGTCGTGTCACAATCTCGACGTCCAGAATTGTTTGCAGAGTTTTCTGTAGCGGACACCCTAGATGGTCGTTTCGACTTATTGAGCTTACACATGTGTTTGATTTTTAAAAGGCTAAAATTAGAAGATAATAGTCATAAACAATTCTCTCAATCATTGTTCGATTTCATGTTTCAAGATATGGATCGGTCACTACGAGAAATTGGCGTAGGTGATCTTTCTGTGGGTAAACGAGTTAAGGAAATGGGGAGAGCATTCCTTGGTCGTCTAGAGGTTTACGAGGCAGTCATAAAGGTTAATGACATCAGTTTAGAGGAGGCTCTTATTCGAAATGTATACAGGAGTGATCCGGTACTGTCGCAAAACGCCTCTAAACTCGCACATTATGTTCGTCGTGTCGACGCTAAGTTAGCTGATATACCTATTGAATTGTTAATAAGGGGTGAATTCACATTTGAATTCAGATAGTAGTGGTTTGGTGAGTTTTTAATCGAATGAGAGAGATATTAAAAAATGACTTATCATGTCAAATTTATTTAATATACTCGAGTAGTCTCTCGGACCCGATAGAAATTGAGCTGAGGGCTAATGCAGATGAACTTAGGAAACTTGCAGATAGGCTGGACTTAAAATCAATAAGAAAGTTGACATCATCGATACTGCTAATGAACGTGGAGCCTGGAGTTTTTAAGGTTACTGGGATTTTAGACTCAGACTTTCTTGTGTCCGACTCGGCTAATGGCGAGAATCTGGAGTTCTCAGTGAATGATCCTTTCGAGGAATTATTCGCCTTTAGCGAGTTTTTTAATGAAACAGTAAATAGGGATAAAAATAAGCAATTTGATTTTGAATTAATTGAAAATAACATTATAGATCTTGGCGAACTGGTGTCACAAAATTTTTCTCTAGCATTGGAGCCTCTTTTTATCAACTCGTATGGTGTTGCCGAAGAGAACGTTGTTTTTTCTGATGATTTTGATGATGAAAAAGAAACCCATAATCCGTTTTCAGTATTAAGGGATTGGAAAGGAAACTTAAAAAAATAATTTGTGTTTCTAGTTTTATTCGTAAGAAATTATATTTTTTTTCTCAATACTAGTTTAACTTGAGCCTAGAGAGTTGTCATATTGGTTGGTTTTTGTGCGAGAATGTGTTTGGCTATCTTCTTTCGCTAGGTTTGATTAGTATACTGCCATAAAAAATAGGGTACGGTTACCAATAAAAATGAAATCCAAAATTACAATAGCACTAGATTGCATGGGCGGTGATGAAGCTCCTCAAATGGTAGTAACGGGAGCTGAAATAGCTGTTGAACGCATGCCCGATATTTTTTTCGTTCTTGTAGGAGACGAAACCGAGTTATCCCCCTTGATCAAAAGTTCTAAACACCTGACTGCAAGTAACCATAAAATCATCCATACTAAAAATAAAGTAGCGGCTGCCGATAAACCTTCTGTAGCGTTGAGAAGTGGAAAAGATACCAGCATGCGGTTAGCCATAGATCTTGTTGCGGAAGGAGACGCTCACGGGGTCGTTTCCGCTGGTAATACCGGAGCATTAATGGCTATGTCTAAATTAGCCCTTAGAATGTGCCCTGGCATAGAGCGCCCCGCTATTGCCAGTTTCTTTCCAACGTTGCGAGGGGAGAGCTGTATGCTGGATTTAGGGGCAAATATAGAATGCAGTTCAAATAACCTAGTTCAATTCGCTGTGATGGGTGAAATTTTTGCTCGGATTGTTTTAGGTATCAACAAACCATCAGTGGGACTTTTAAATGTTGGTTCAGAAGAGCAAAAAGGGCACGAAGAGTTGCGCGAGGCTGCTATGGTTTTAAGAGAATTATCTGGGTCCTTAAAGTTTTTTGGTTTCATAGAAGGTAATGATATTACTGCTGGGACTGTGGATGTTGTAGTCACCGACGGTTTCACCGGTAATGTGGCGTTGAAGGCCGCTGAAGGAACTGCTCGTATGTTTACCCATTTTTTACGTTCGGCATTTGGTTCTTCCATTCTTACTAAACTAGGCTACCTTTTATGCAAGACAGCTATTATGCAATTAAGAGAACGTATGGATCCCCGACGTTATAATGGTGCTGTTTTCCTAGGTTTGAATGGTATAGCGGTAAAAAGTCATGGTGGGACAGATGCCCTGGGTTTTGCAAACGCCATTGGAGTTGCATCTGATATGGCTAAGTATGGTTTCCTAGAGAAGGTAAAAAATGAGTTGGGAGTGTTGCATGGCCGCGCTAGCTTAGAAATTAACGATAAGAAAATATCTCGATGAACATTCGGCGTTCTTTTTTAGTGGGGTGTGGGGCCTATTTACCGCAACGTATAGTTGATAATGATGAATTAGCAGAATTAGTTGATACTTCGAATGACTGGATTGTAAAGCGTACAGGAATTATGCAGCGCCATATAGCCGCGGAGGAAGAATTAACTTCTGATCTTGCTATAAATGCTGCACAAAAAGCGCTTGCAAAAGCTAGTTTATCTGTCGATGAAATTGACTTGATAGTAGTCGCAACCACCACACCCGACGATACATTTCCTTCTACGGCAACGAAAGTTCAGGCTGCATTGGGTGTTAACAAAGGAGCGGCTTTTGATATACAGGCAGTTTGTGCTGGCTTTGTTTACGCTCTGACGGTTGCCGACAATTTCATAAAAACCGGCCAGTCAAATAATGCACTTGTAATTGGAGCAGAAACGTTTACGCGGATACTAGACTGGAGCGATAGGTCCACTTGTGTGCTCTTTGGTGATGGGGCCGGTGCAGTCGTTCTATCTGGCGGTGAAATTACTGAAAAGACAAAAAATTATGGTATTTTATCAACACATTTGCATTCAGACGGTAGACAGAGAGATATTTTATATGTTGATGGTGGACCATCTAGTACTGGGACTGTGGGAAATGTCCGGATGTCTGGAAAGGAAGTCTATAAGCATGCGGTTGCAAAATTAGGGGAGGTGATTGAAGAAGCTCTAAATTATAATAAGCTTTCCGCATCTGATATAGATTGGTTGGTCCCACATCAGGCCAACCGTCGAATTATAGATAGTATGGCAAGAAAGATGCACTTACCAATAGAAAAAGTAATTTGCTGTATAGAGAAACATGCAAACACCTCGGCGGCTTCTGTGCCTCTTGCATTATCTGTAGGGATGGATGATGGCAGAATATCCAATGGTGATCTAGTGCTTTTTGAGGCAATTGGCGGTGGGCTCGCTTGGGGAGCAGGGTTAGTGAGAATTGGTGAACCTGTATAGCAAAAAACAATCAATATTATAAATAGTATTTTTAATAGATGTTTGACGTATTAATCTTAACACGCTACTTTAAGGTCTTAGTGTAAGAGAGGTGACATGTCGGGTAACACTATAACTCGGGCTCAGTTAAGTGAAGCGGTCTACGAAGAAGTTGGGCTATCGCGTAATGAATCGGCAAATTTAGTTGAGGCAGTGCTTGATGAAATGGCGAAATCACTTATTGATGGGGAAACTGTAAAAATTTCTTCTTTTGGTAGCTTCGCTATACGGCATAAATCGCAGCGCATGGGCAGAAACCCTAAAACTGGAGAGGAAGTACCAATACTTCCCCGTAGAGTTATTATTTTCAAGCCGTCTCACGTTTTAAAAAATAGGGTAAATCTAAAAGGTGATAGTT
>MDSX01015159.1_pt1 | contig 21495 bp, 16 predicted proteins | sample 811141 | NCBI WGS metagenome assembly MDSX01 (sample SAMN05326642, study PRJNA326480) | marine metagenome | isolation source: seawater | place: Atlantic Ocean: South East | collected 2010 | reverse complement strand
CAAGACAAGAGAATTGGCTGAACAAGAGGGAGCAACTGTTTACCTTGAATCTCGCAAAGGCTATGGAAGAGCATACAAGACTGGTTTTGCTATGGCTCCAGGAGATGTTATTGTAACAATGGATGCTGATTGCACATACCCTGGAGAAGAAGTTCCTGCTTTAGTCAAGAAACTGATTGATGAAGACTTGCAGTGGATATCTTGTGATAGACTTAAACGTGCAGAAGAAGGTTCTATGCCAGGCCTTCATGGCTTTGGAAACTGGGTTTTGTCAACAACAGCAACCATTCTTTATTGGTATGGAATACATGATTCACAAAGCGGAATGTGGGTATTTAGAAAATCAATCTTTGAGGATGAGAGAGTACGGCCAAAACATGATGGAATGCCTCTATCTCAAGAGTTTAAGATTCGTGCACGAAGATTTCTAGGAAAGAAAAATACTACAGAAGTAAGTGTACCATATCGTCCACGAGTTGGAGAGGCTGAAATTAATACATGGGGAGATGGTTTGTTAAATCTAAGGTTCTTATTTACGCATAGATTGGGATTAACTCAACAGAGAACCCCTTGGGGACCAGAATTAAAGTAATCTATTTATTGAATTCATCATCCAATTCTCTAGGGTCGAACGTAGACCATGATTCAATCATTTCAAGATCTTTGGCTAATTCTTTACGACGATTAGATGAATAAAATATACCTATTAAAACCGAGATGATAATTGCGATTATCAATAATGGTAGACCACCAGATAGTAGCCATGTTACTAAATTGCTTTCTTCTCCAGATTCAATTGGTAATAGTTCAAAAAGAATTGGACTTACTACGTCTCCATCAATTGCCCATACTTCGACCTTAGCAGTACTACCATCATCAATTTGTAAAGCTGTTTTTAGAGTCCATATATTATCTCCTGCAATTAAGTCTCCATCAACTCCATCATCCCTTAATTCAAATTCTCTCAAAATTTCTCCAGCTTTAAATCTACAAAATACCATTTGAGTTGTTCCATCTAAATCATCCAATCTAGCTGTGATAAAGAGTGGGTTTAATTCATCATATTCTAGCTTCATAGGAGTTATGGATAATTCATGGAGAATTGGGGAACTTGAACCAATTGTCAAATTAATAGTAATTGTATCTGAGTCTCCTCTTGAATCTTTGACTGAGAGACTAATTTGAACTATCCCTGGTAGAAAAGATACTGAAATCTCTTCTTTATCGCCAATCTCTGTTCCATCGCTCAAACTCCATTTGTAAAGTATAATATCATCATCATAATCAAAAGATGACGATGCATTCAGAATTATCTCTCTACCAGGGGGTATATATTGTCCATCAGTAAAATCTCTTATTCCCGCTATTGGGCCTGTTTCTAAAACTGTCAGAAATTGAGAATAATTAGAAACTCTTCCTGTTGAATCTGTTAAAACAAATAATAATTCATGGACACCGGCAGGAATATAATCATTATACCAGTAATCATTAGTCTTGTTTTCTAATATTGGGGTAGCAATGATGTTTGAAAATAAAGAAACTGTGAATTCATCACCATCCGGATCAAAAGACTCTCGAAAATCAAATAAAACTGGTAAATTAGAATATACTTCGACATCTTCTTCAGGGGAGTCGAGAATTAGAACTGGTGCTGATTGTTCAACATTAATTGTAGTTGAAAATATTGCATTCCCTCCATCTCCATCATCAACGTAAAGGGTAACCTCATGATTTCCTTCTGGTAGCCTAGATTTAAATTTCCATTCACTACCTATTGGTTCAGAGAGTAAGTCACTTTGCCATAACACACTAACTAAATCTTTACTAGAATCTGAAAAATGATTACATATTATCCCGGTACTATTATCTAAGTCAGAACAAGAAATATCCCAATCTCCTGAGCCAGTGGCATCAAACGATATCAAATGTCCGGAGTTGGTTGAATAACCATCAATTGGTTGTGCAATAATAGCAACTGGAGGAGAATTCTCTACAACCAGAGTTAGTTCAGAATTCGTCCATTGTCCAGCATGATTGAGGAGATCATCACTAGCATACATAGTAATTTTGTGAGTGCCCTTTGAGAGTGTACCGGACCATTCAATTAAATCAATAGGAGTGATACCTGAATAAATTAATCCGTCAATATCGCTCCAGAATTCGAACTTTATCTCATCACCTTCAGGATCTACAGTATTATGGCCATCGATAAGTAAAATATCCTGTGACCTCAGGCCAGTTCTTGTGATATTAATTGAGGCAGTTGGTAGCTCATTGAATAATTCAACATTAAATGTCCAGGTTACTGGTACATGTATACCATCAGTTGCATAAACGGTTACAGTAAATTGATTTGGAGCTTGAGGGAATGTTTTGTTAATATTATCTGGACATTCGGAAAGATATGTTTCAACCTCATCATAAGATGTTTCAATCCAGCATATTAGTTGATCATCCTCAGGATCTGTTGTACCAGTTAAGTCGATATTAACCGAAGCAGTTTCCCCAAGATAAAGAGTACCCCAAGGAGAAATATCAGGGCTAGTATCTACTGTGAGTAGAGGAGGACTATTTGTTAATTCAATCGATCTAAACTCAGATGCACAATTATTAGAAGAATCGCAAATCTCTAGAGAGATCTGATGATTTCCATCAGAGATACATTGAATAAGATTATTGGCTATTATTATTGAATTATTCGAATTGAATTCACATGTATTTGTTATGTCCCCATCAATATCACTTGACCATGTGTAGGTTAGCAATTCATTATCTAAATCCCATGAAGAACTTGCATCAAAGATGACTTCAGAACCACTTGCAAATACCTCATCATTACTTGGAGATTCCCAGATAATAATTGGAGGTTGATTAGAAATTTCTAAAATACAGGTTATTTCTAGATTATTTATTAATTCGAAAGACTGAGTATCATTGTGAACTGAATCATAATCACATCCAGTGTAAACATTATTTGACGGCGACCAACCGTTCAAAGGAGTCCATCTTTTCCCATTAAAAGGACCAAGAATCTCAGTTCCTTCATATGGTAGTATTCCAGTATATTCTGATTCATATTGATCAAAAGTTATATTTACAGAAGAAAAAGGTATATGATTAAGATATTGATTCATTACATGAACTTCAATGAACCACATCTCATCAACTATATTATCATCTGAATCAAAGATAGGTTCACTCATTAATGAGGAAGAAATCCACCTTAGATGACTACTAGATTTCATCAGGAAATTGTCCGAATTATTTGAACTAGATGAGAAATAAGAATTACTAATATTAACAAAACTAGAATCTAGACTAGGAGAGGAATCACACTGAAATAAAATATTATTTATCAGTAATTCGGAATGTTCAACTAGGTCCAAACAAGTATTACTGCCTCTAGTATTGATTATGCTATCATTTAGGTAAGAAATAAGAGAACCTTTTGCATTCCAATAGAATCCACTATTATTTCCACTAATTTGTAAATTAGAAATATCTGCATCTACATCATTTAATTGAATCGCATAACCAGTTGTATCTGAAGAATTAAATTCTACTGTTAAATTATTAACAATTATATTTCCGTCTTGAGAAAGGCCAGAATTATCAACATTAAGAGCGGGTGAATTGAGAGGGTTAATGATTACCATAGAATCAAGTTGTAAATCAATACTATCTTTTACCATAACTCCGAATTCATCATTTATTGATGAACACATATAGCAAGAAACATTCTTACCCCCACTTAAAACATCATTAGATTCCTCAAAATAAAATCCAGAACCAAGACTTGCAGATAAAGAATCTATTCCGTTACCAGAAGTCACTACATACTCAAGTTCAACATTACTTGAATCTTTGATCGAGACTCCATGCCCTGAGTTATTCGAGCTTGAAATCGCATTCACATCAGGATGAAATTCACGGAAATCTACACCATTTGCACCGTTTTCAGTAACATCCCAATTGGTACCTCGAACGCCCCCTTTCCACATTAGAACTCCGGGTCCAGAAGAGTTTCTTACGACCAAGTCATTTATTGTTGGAGGCCCCGAAGAACCCCAATTAGATGACCTCCAGAATAAACCGGCTCGATCGTTGAAAGGTATTGAAAAACCTTCATCTCCATTATTTAATAGTGTCAAATTATTAATGACCATAGAGGAATCAATCATGTATGCCCTAAAACCAACTACTGGATTGTTTTCTATTAAGCCACCTTGAATTTTGATACCACTAGTATTTACATCTAATGCTGCTATTCCAAGACCTGGTGTTTTCGCATTATCACCTCCAGTTCCTCGAATGACTAAATTATTGAAAATAGCATTCATTGGTAAATTAGAAAATTGACTATGATTATATTGTTCTACCATCACTCCTCTATATTGACTATCTTCCACAACTACATTTGTGAAAGTTGGTCTTGTATTCCATCCTTCAGTTATATGTCTAACAAAAATTCCATTATCTGAACGAGTAACATTAGAATCTAGTATCAAAGGTAAAGAATCTTCAATCCATATACCAGCAGCTATGGTTGTAGTAGCTCCACTAATATTAGTAATTTGAAGATTAGAAATGACACCCCCTGAATTACCCCAGTAATTCAAACCTCGAGTAACTAAATTATTAATTAATGCACCATCTATTATAGGACTGGAGAAAGCACCAACTGAAATACCAATTCCCTTTCTCCAATTAGTGTTCAATGGAATATCTTGTCCACCTCCCTCGATAATTAAATTGTTGATTCTTGGAGATGCTGAATCAAAAATATCAATAGCTACTAGATCGGCATTTTCTACTCTTAAGTTATTGATAATCGGGTCACTGCCGTAGATTGTAACACCATATTCTGAATTAGTAATTGTTAAATTATCAATCTTAGATCCTAAGCTGTTACTGGATGAATTGAAGATTATACCATCATGATCTCCTAAAATTGAATTCAGAATTACTGGGGATGTTGACGTACCCTGTATAGTTATCCTTCCGGCCACTAAAATATCTTTATCATTACCTAAATTTATTGTTGTACCTTGCTCTACAATCAAGATATCTCCACTTTCCACAGTGTAACCATCTGCTAGATTTACTGTCCCATTCCATATAGAAGTAGTCTTTGAAGAACTAGCAACTGAAGTCGAAGGTACGAAAGCAATTGTCGATAAAAGAAGTATTGAAACTAGAATAATAGCATGCCTCGAACGTCGACTGAGTCTGTCAGGCATAGTATAACGGCAGTGCAATAACATATATCAGTGGTGGATAAACGAGTGTAGGGATAGCATATAACAAACGAGGCATAATAAGTGCAATACATAGTGGAAAGTTTGAGGAATATAGTAATGAACACTGCTTTTGTTTTATTCAAATGTGAACCGCAAAGAGAACTAGAAGTGTATCTAGCTCTATTAGAAATTGATAGTGTAACTGAAACTCATGTTGCATATGGAGAATATGATCTTGTAGCAAGAATTGATTTTGAAGATGAGAAAAAAATGGCAAATAGTTTAATCGGTAATATGCGAACTATCCCTGGAGTTCAAAAAACAGAAACCTTGATCGCAGTGGAGGCATGAAAATGGCTGTAGGATTTATTCTTATTACAACTGAACCAGGATGTGAAATTCAAGTTCGGGAAGAAGTAAGTAAAATAAAATGTGTAAAGGGTCAATGGATTGTATTTGGTAACCATGATTTATTTGTAAAAGTTGAAGCTGAAAATGAATCAGAATTAACACAATGTATTGTACAAGAAATTCGTGGAGTTAAGGGGATTAATGAAACAAGAACATTGATCGGTGCTGAGATTTGATTAAATCGATTTAGTTAATTCTTCTAGTAATTGATTTGCAGCAATAATACATTCTGCATTTCGAAAACGATGAATAGCTTCTTGCCAATATGAAAGTTTTTGATTAGGATTTAAGATACCTCTCCAATACCAACATTGAGCAGTTATTCTACGATATGCAGCTAAATCATCTCTTAATGGATTATTGAATAAATCATTATGTGATTTTACTAACCACTTAGGAGAGTTACCACTCGTTACTTCTAAAGCAGCATGAATCATTCCAATTCTCTTTAACGGATCGTTGCATTCTTCAATAAATAATCTCACAGATTGTAATGAATTATCTAATGATTCGGAAGTACTAGATATAGTCAATCTTGTACGTAAATCAAGTAATGAAAGGGTTTCATGATCTTCTGAGAGAATATTCTCTAATTCGGATCTTGATTGGGATGCTAAAGTAATATTAGATGTCTGTAAGGAAATTGCATGTTTCAATAAATTTAATGAGATTTCAGCAGTGTAACGATCTCTCTCAGAGATGTCTTTAAGACTTATTTCGTTAATACCATGTAGTATATCATCAGCTAATGATTTAGTTAGTTTCCCAGGTAATCTATCATCATATTTTCTAACTAACATAGATATCTGAAATCTAACTCTTTCTGGAGATGTTAATTCGGATATTGCTTCATTCTCTAGAACAATAGCTGATTCAATATCACCTCTAATTCTTGATAAACGTGCAATTAAAATTTTCTTTTTAGGGCTGATATCAATATTTGATAAATGATTTTCAACAACCTCATACTCCGCTCTCTCAAATGCTAAGCTAACTGCTTGCATTCGAATTTCTGAATCATCATTAAACTCTAAAGCATCTTCAATTAATAATGCTGCAATAGCAGTATTTTCTTGTGAAATTATTCTTATATTATCAATTAGTAATGATTTGTCAAAATTCTCTGACTTTATTCTATGATAAGATTCCATCCATAGTGCTCTATGACCCTCTCTTTCTGACCAATTATTAGCTGCAATATTATGAAGAGTTTTTGTTTTATCATCAGACAATAGTGATCTACGCACATTTCTTATTAGATGATGAGGTTCAAATTTATTCTTAGTCCATCGAAGAATTGCTGATTCATCGAGCTCAGTAATACCTTCTTGATTAGACAACTCATCAATCAATAATGGAGCAGGAGTGATGGTTAACTCGTCTAATTTGGAGATACCATGTTCACTCAACTTCTCTATTACTGTAGACTCAACAAATTGCTGAACTGCTTCTACTTCTTCGGGCAATTTACTTTCAGGACTCCAAAGATGAAGAGCTAGTGGATGCCCACCCAATGAATTAACAATTTTATGTGCTTTTTCTATATCTAAATCTTCGGGAAGAAGGAAACGCCCCTCATTTTCTGGAATTCCTGATAAACGAAAATCCGAATATCCATCTATCAAGGAGAAAGGATTAGGTGAGCGGACTATTACTAAGATTGATACCTTGCTGTCAATTAATTCTTGCAATAAATGTTTAATTTTATCGATATGCCGAAAATGTACTTCTTGAATCTCATCAATTACTAATAAATTCTTATTTTTCGCCAAACGTGAAATAAGTGCTGAATTATCACGAGGAGGATTCTGCCCAATCCATTGTCTAGCAATATCTGAGATATCAGAATTAGAGTAACATGTAGCCCAGCGAACTGTCCAACCATGATTCAAAACTTCTGTCACAACACCTCTAGCTAGGCTGGTTTTACCAATTCCTGGTAAACCACTCAAAAATATATTTTCTCCGTTAAGAATTAATTTTAATAAATTTTGAATTTCTTGATTTCTACCAAATAATTTTGTTGGATTTGGAATCTGACCATATTCTTTACCTGTTTTTGAAATATGTTTTATTTCAAATGATTCAACTTCTAGTCGGCCATTAGAAGTGATATGAACGACTGTACGTTTTCTTGAACCTCCACTAATAACATGAGCTGTGCGAGTAAATACTAAACCTATTTCTTCAAGTCTGGCCAGAGGTTTATGGAGGCTAGAACGAACTAATCCAAGAGACTCCGCTAAGCCAGGTAATGAAAGGCTTCGAGGAACATCCCAACTCCTTTCAAGTTCCTCTGAAAAATTAGAAAGTAGGGAAAGAATGCCCCTCTCAGTGTCACTGAGCATGACCCTCGAACAGGTCTAGGGTTCATGGGCATTCACCTATGCCGCATCATACAGTTATGGTACTCGAGAGCGGTGATTTGGACTTTCCAGCCAAGCCTGGAGTATATCTTTTCAAACAAAAAGATGGAAGAGTATTGTACGTTGGTAAAGCAAATAATCTTAAAGAAAGAGTACGTTCATATTTTTCTAAAAATCCTGATAGAAAAATGATACCAAAATTAATTCAAAAATCTGATAAAATAGATTTTATTGTAACTCAGAACCCTGCTGAGGCATTAGTTCTAGAAAGAGGACTAATACGAAAACATAAACCAAGATATAATTCGATGTTAAAGGATGATAAATCGTTCCCATTTATTTGCCTTACAAATGAAGAATATCCACGAATTATCTACACTAGATTCCCATCAGATGATTGCCTTAGATGGGGCCCATTTCCTGATGCTGGAGCGGCTAAAAAAGTAATACAACTCATCAGAAGACATTTTGGGATAAGGGATGAAGATTGTAGAGGTTCAGATGGATGTCTAGCCATGCACATTGGTCTATGTAGAGGACCATGCTATGACCCTGATGGATATGAAAAGTTAGTAACTGCTGCTAAGGAAGTTCTGAATGGAAATGCTGGAAAATTAATTCAAGAATTAAATAAAGAAATGGAAGGATATTCAGAGAATTTAGATTATGAAAATGCTGCGAAAACAAGAGATCTGATATCTGCAATTCAGACTATCATATCTCAACAGATTATTAATTCAAGATTTTATCAAGATTGTGATGCAGTAGGTTTTGCTTTTCGGAATGATGTAGCTGTAGTAGTAATACTCCATGCCAAAGATGGTAGAATACAAGGTGAAGTAAATTATCCGTTAATTCATAGAGGAGATATTGCAGAGTCAGTAGCATTAGTTTTATCAGAACATTATTCCGAAAGGAAGCCCCCAAAAATAATACTTCTACCTACGCCAATTACAGATGTGATGAAAAAATGGCTTGGAGATAGAAGAGGGACAAATGTAGAAACAAGAGTTCCGATAAGAGGAGAATTAGCAAAATTACAACGGATGGCTAGTCAAAATGCTGATTTCCAAGTTGTGAGACATAAGAATAAACGTTCAGGAAATCTAGAGAAAATTGCAGCAGATGACGGTGCAAAACTATTGCAATTAGAATCACTAGATTATATTGTTTGTTTTGATATGGCTCAACTTCAAGGATCCGAAAGAGTAGGGGCATCAATTGTTCTAAGAAAAGGAAGACCTTCTAAGAAAGAGTATAGGACTTACAGAGTTAAAACTGATGTATTAGATGATCTTAAAATGATGTCTGAAGTAGTTGAAAGATGGAGTAAAAGACAGGAAGAATGGCCTGATTTACTTCTATTAGATGGCGGGAAAACTCATTTAGATACAATTCATAGAGTTTTAGAAAGATATGGATTAGATAATAAATTTCCAATCGCAGCATTGGCAAAAAAAGAAGAAACTATATTTCGTAAGGGCCAAGAACCATTGACTCTAGATAGGAGAGGTAGGGTCTTAATCCACTCAAGAGATGAAGCACACAGATTTGTCAATAAATATCACAGGAAGAGAAGAAGTAAATCTACACTGAAAAATCCATTGGAAAATATAGAAGGATTAGGTGCAAAAAAAATACAATCATTATTGATTCATTTTGGTGGCTATAAAAAAGTAAAATTTGCATCAGTAGAAGAACTCAAGAAAGTTCCAGGAATTGGTAAAGAAATGGCAGAGAGAATAAACTCAGAACTAATTTAATCATTATGCCAGTCACTATCTTCTTCGATTTCATCCCTCTCGAAGAATGATTCCTCGACCATTACAACTGGAGAATTCATTACTCCAAATTCTGCTACTGCTGCGTCTTCTGTAAGACGATCTTGTTCGAGCTCCTGCTGGACTATTTTCAAATGCTTCTTTTGTTTCCTATATCTAAAAAATCGGATAGTCAATAAACCAAATAAAGTTGAAATAATTATTGCATATGGAATTAATTCTACGAAAATAAATGACCAACTATATTCAATGTTGTATGTCACTATATCATCATTTTTCTTACATTCATTCCACGATGTAGATTCAGGGCAAATTGGAGTCAGATAAGTCAATACTTGACGACCATTAACTTCAGAAATATTTCCTAATTCATTCGAACTTTCAAATGAAGAAAATCTAAATTCATCAGGCATATGAATAATGATTAACGCAGAAGAACGAATAGTTCCAAAGGTAGTATGTTCCATAATTGGAAATATCTGCTGCTGCATTTGGGAGTTTTCAAATGTAATCCCAAAATCACTGCTAATAGGGCTACCAAATGGCCATTCAAAATTATCCATAAACATGGAGCTAATAGATGAACGATGTACATCTAAATCAATTTGATTATTTTCAGACAATATAGTCATTTCTGCATTTTTGATAGATGCAGAAAAATTTATTGGATTCAAATCAGAAGGAGAGATAGTATCAGGAATTTGATATATTTTTGGCTAAAATATGAATGGAGTAGATTCTAGATTGATATTTAATTCATATTTATCAAATCCTAAATCTAAAGGGAAATCTGCAATATTATTTTCCTGAGCTATTAAAGGAAATAAGTCGTTCAATTCATTGGCGAACTGATTCATTCCTGAATTAGAAATTACCAAATCGATTTTTTGATCATTACCGAAATCTATTGGTGCTGTGAGTTCAGAACCACCCAAAAGTCCACCATCAATTATATTTTCATTTCCAGTATCATCAATGGCAAAAACAGAAGAATATCTATCGCCAACTGCGATTGCTCTCATAATTAAATCAGAAGGAATTGGTTTTAGTTCAATTCCATCTTGCCCTGAGGAAACTCTAACTCGATGAATCGATAGAGTCAATTCTGCCTCAAAATCAATTCTTATTACTCCACTTAATTCATTTATTGCTACATCATTAAAGAAGAATTCAACCTTCGAAGTAATACATGTTCCTTGTGTAGAAGAACATAATAAATCACTCGAAGTATCTTCACAAGGTTCTGAATTCAAACAAATCGGATGATTCCAATCGAAAGTTCTTGTACCTTCAAACCCAATTTCAGATATTTCTTTGTTATCAAAAGTAGACTTAATCTCAAGAATAGAAGGGTTCCCTTTTGTTGATTTAATCCATTCAGGTAATAATAAATCTAAATTAATATTAGTATTTGGAAATCCTATTGGAAGTAAATCTTGTAACCAATCTGAATTTGCAGAGAATTCAACTTCCGTTATACTCATTGCTGCCGCTAAATCTTCATCATTAATTATAGAAAAATCAAGTGAGGACACCTCACCTAAACTTGAACCTAACATTTGATCAATGATTCTAGAAATCTTGACCTGTACTGGTTGAGAATTTGATGAAATATAAATTGGATTCTGTCCAGACATAGAATTTTCTCCATCTAAACAATATCTCACCTGTAATAATTCATCACAGGTTTCACCAGATTTATGACGAAAATCAATACCACCCTCATCATCAGAGGGAGAAAAGATAGGATCAATAAAGTAAATTTCTGCTCCAAATAATTCAGAGAAACCTGAAGATAATGATTGGATTGGGATGCCATTTAGAACTTCCATCAAATCCCTATCAAATTCAGTACTAACCATTCGGAGCCCATCAGAAGTGATAACTGGAATATTTATACCCTCATCATCAAAATTAATCAGCCAAGCATCTAGAGTGTCTGAATTTAAATGATGAATAGATAATATCATTTCTATTTGAGTATTTGTGGAATCTCTAGCATCTATCCTAATATCAATTGTCAATGAAGGTTGATCATCATTAATTGATAAAACAGAAAGTGAATTTCGGTTTCTAATCTGCATAGTAAGATTCACAGAAACTGCATTATTGAGTAATTCTGGATTAGTATTATCTAGAGACAAATGTCCATATTCTTGAGATTCTTGATTAGGATAATTTTTCACAAATAGCACGCCGGGAGTATCAACTCGATGGACTGTTGAATAATCTGGGGGGAAAACTGTCAATTCTACATAATGACCAGGTAAAGCTTTAGAATTAAATGAAGAATTTATTTCACCTCCCATTAACAGTAAACCTCTCATCATTCTATCGATATCTCCTGTGTCTTCATTAAGACCTAATTTAGAAGGATTGAGTGCTAAAACAAATACTCCTCTGAAACAAATTGGAGGATTAAATGGGTCATTTGGGAGACCATTAACTTCATCAATAGAATCTAAAGATTTGGTGTAGGTACATTGTAAATCATTCTCTGAAGAGAATTCAATACTAGAAATTGTATTTAGTATTGAACTCTCAGTATAATCAAAATTATCTTGGATATATTCTCTCATATTCGTTTGGATTAAAGAGAGCATTCTTTCCTCAACTGTCAGACCATTACTTTCGTAATCGAGATAATTTCGAATATAATCAGCAGGGATACCATCTTCTAGATTACTATCTCCTTCTAAATCTAAATCTTCTAAATCCAAATCAGAACGTGAGAGCTCATGTATAGCTGTGGTTATTGTTAATGAAACAGATTCAGCATTATCAACATTTACAATAATAGATGATTTGACCCATTCATCAGTAGTTGAACCATCTAAGCTAGATTGATAGTCATCACATTTACCATCCGAACTATTCCATGTCGAACAAATATCATTTGTAATTTCAGGTTCTCCAGGGGGAGGTGAAGCCAGAGATATAGGAGAAACCAACAACAAAACTAGTAACACTACCAGACGTTGCATGAGATACTGGAGAAAGTCATATACCATAAGTCTGAATCCATCCTGCATCTCCGAAGAGTTGAATGAGTGCACCTCAACCACACTTACGACTTCGGAATTTCATTAATTCATATATCATGTTGAATCATAAGAATTTAGAAAATATATCATTATTATTAGATGATATCCCCAAGCGATGGGAAAAATTTTCAGATATTGTACTGCTTCCAAACTCAGCATTTAGAGGGGGGCATTGGGAGCCAATAATTTGTGATGATTTTTGGTTACAAATTTGTAATATTTTAGAAGTTAAGAGATTAGCAAGATTAGGTGAAATCATCGGAGAAAAAAGGGAATCATCGGTAGAAATATTAATTGGAAATGACGACTGGGTAATACGGAAAGAAAGTGGAATCAAATATGGATATAATATTACTAAATGTATGTTTTCTTCAGGAAATGTAAATGAAAGAAGAAGAATGGGGGAAATTGTTTCTAAGGATGAAATTATTGTTGATTTATTCTGTGGGATCGGATATTACACTTTACCGATTTTAGTTAAAAGTCAGGCAAAATATGTATATTCGTGTGAATGGAATATTAATGCAATAGACGCTCTAAAGTATAACTTGAAAAATAATAAAGTTGAGGAAAGATGTACAATCTTTGAAGGAGATAATAGAACTACTACTAGAGATCTTTTCGGAGTAGCAGATAGAGTATTATTAGGGCTCCTTCCAACTGCTGAAAAATCTTATGATATCGCATTAAATTGTCTGAAACAGAGTGGAGGAATTTTACATCTACATGGACTCGCTCCTGCTGATGATTATCAAAAATTAGTAATAGATACTACTAATGTTTTAGAAAATTTAGATTCGAACTACATAGTGAAAAGTGTCAATATAAATAGAATCAAATCTTACGCACCTCATTGGGATCATTTAGTTTTAGATATTGAAATTGATGAAGTATAATTCAGTCTCAAAAGGATTACCATAATTTGCTATCATCTTATCGGCGGTTCAATGGATGAGGTCTTGGATGCCGAAATTGTCGAAGAGAGTGGATTCTCTTTGATACAAAATAATCTATTTTTAGCTAATTTAAACACAAATAAAAAATTAGGAATTCTCATCTCTACAACTGTTATTGTAGGCTTACTAATAAGTTCAACAATTTGGGTAGGAGCTGGCCCAGGAGGCTTTAGTAATTCAGAATATGAATGGTGGGAAACCCCCGTTAATGAACGATATAATATGGATTTGAATATGACTGGATGGAGAAGCCAGCTTCCAGTTGAAGGATTATACTCCTGGTCAGGGCCAACAGAGTATTTTGTTGAAGTAGATTTACCTGCTTCAGAACAAGATGTTGGATATCCTGGACCTGCTCTAATGCATGTTTCTTTATGGATGCCAGATGTCCCCAATGGTACAAAAGTTCCAGTTATTGCAACTGTTCATCCATACTATGATTTTGGTGGAGAAGGTGTAGTAGGCGATGATTCTAATCCAAATACGATACCTGATGCAGGAGTTGGCCTATGGGTGCTTGAAGAATTTGTTCCGCATGGTTACGCTCTAGCTCAAATCTCAACTTTTGGAACCGGAAAATCAACACATTGTCAAGATGTCAAGGGATTAGGTGAACAAATTGGAATCCAATCAGCAGTTCATTGGTTAGGCGAACAAGATTGGTCAAATGGTAATGTCGGTTTGATGGGTAAGTCTTATGCAGGGACAACAAATTGGGAAGCGGCACAAAATCCTTCAGAGCACCTGAAAACTATCGTACCAATATCTGGATCAATTGGAGTCCAACAGATGTTTTACAGAAACGGTTCTAGTGAAGCTAGAGCGATGTTATATGATGTGCTTTACGAAGGAGCTACCGCAGATGCAACAAGTGATGATATGAGATTTTGTTCAGATGATGCAATAGGTCCTATCAGTCCTTTTACCACTTGGCTTGGCGCTGGATTTGGGGGGGATGAATGGAATGACTACTGGGATGAAAGGTACCACTTACAGGATGTTATAGACAATTACAACGGAAGTGTATACATTGTTTGGGGATTACAAGATTGGAATGTCGATCCCTATCACGCATTCCCTACACATCAACTCTTGAAAGATGCTGGAATAAATGTTAGAACTATATCAGGACAATGGGGTCATAATTATCCTGATCAGCCGACTGTTCATGAAGGGCTAGAATCAGGATATGGGGCGGAAGCATTTCCTAATGTGACAAGAATGGATTGGGCAGTAGAATTATTCCCATGGTTTGAATATTATCTCAAAGGAATAGGGGATGAACCGAAATCTTATGTTCAAGTGCAACGAAATGATGGAAAGTGGCATATTGAAGAAACATGGCCAGCAGAAGATACTGAGAATATTCAACATGAGATTACAGACTGGGGAGGGGGTATGTCAGGAACTGTTAATTCTCAACAATCTATTACAATTACTAGTCAACCAATTACAACTGAAATGCATATTTCAGGATTACCTACATTACATATTGATGCTAGAACAAATGTGTGTAATGGAGGGCAATTATTTGTGACAATGTATGATGGTACAAGCGGTCTAAGATTGGGTCATGCAACAATGGATGTTAGATATAGAGATGGAGGGTATGATGCACTCCCTACATCCCCAATGACAAGTTATAGAATGCTAATGGAATTTAATCCAATGGATGTAATTATACCAAAAGGGCATACAATTCAATTGGTAGTAAGTGAAACTGGAGAAGATTACTTGCCATCGCCATGCGCAGCTTTAGGAATGACAATTTTCGAAGGATATCAGGTTCTTACCTTACCCGTATTAGATCGACCTATTAATCATGAAAACTGGTTCAATGTTCCAGTTTGGTGGGATGAATGATTGGAATATTCTTTAATTTACCATTACATTCTTTGTGAAAATAATTATTTCTAAACTTCCTAGTACTTTTTCTAACTACAAATCCACACTTTGAACAGGTCCAAGCCCATCTAGACATACTATCTTGTAATTCTCTAGTTAGTTTTTTACCAATAAGATTCATTTGTTTTTTTCTCGGCCAAAGATTCTCAGTCAGACGAAATTCCTTATTGTGAGTGAAATTACCTAGACAATGTATATACTCATGAAAAAGAACAAATTCAGCATAATCTAGGTATTCTTCTTGAAATAAATTACGATTTAGACGAACAGTACAATTATCATTGCTAATTCTATTAGATTTGTTTAAGTTTGTTGTAAGGCCATGTCTAGAAATAGAATTTTTAGAAAGATAGGAAATCTCAATTTGAGATAAATTAGATAATTCAGAATCACTGAAAATTCTTTTTCCAGAAGAATCACAAAAAAGTCTCATTTTAGAAATTACAATATTACGTAATTGATTTATTTCTATAATATGATTCATGCTCATAATAAAGTCTCAAATAAGTTAGATAATTATTTCTTGATGAAAATATGTTCACGATAGAAAGAAAGTTCGTTAATACTACCACGAATATCTCCTAATGCTCTGTGACCTGAATGATTCTTCCATTTAGGTAAATCAGGATACCACCTTTTCACTAATTCTTTGATACTTGTTACATCAACACTACGATAATGGAAGAATGAATGAAGAGCGGGCATATATCTCCTTAGAAAGCGACGGTCTTGCCCTATTGTATTACCACATAAAGGAGGTACGCCCGGGAGACAATGTAATTGTAAAAATTCAAGAGTAGCAATTTCAGCTTCACTCATACTAGTCTCAGAATTTCTGACTCGTTCGATTAAGCCATTTTCAGTATGGTGAGAAACATTCCATTCATCCATTTTCGCTAAGTCTTCTTCGGAAACAGAAATTGCAAAATTAGGTCCTTCTGCTACTATTGATAGATCTGCCTCTGTGACTATAGTTGCAATTTCAATAATAGTATTATCATATGGATCTAGACCGGTCATCTCCAAGTCAATCCATACTAGACGGTCTTCAGCCATGACTCTGCCTAGAGCAGTTTAGTCTTATGAGTTATGTTAGGCATCAGTATGATAATGAATGAGTTATGCGAAAGTCTATGAGTGGTGTAGGGTATATCCAGATACTTAGAAATAATCACTCATTTCGTCGATTATTCGTTGCTCAAGAGTTATCCTATATCGGAGATTGGTTTACAGTTATTGCACTATTTATATTGGCTGGAGAGGCTAGTGATAATTCTCCTTTAGCGATTGCAGGAGTTTTGGCAACAAGAAGTTTCTCTCTAGCCGCAGTAACTCCATTTACAGGTATGCTAGCAGATCGTTATTCTCGTAAAGGACTGATGATTACTTCTGATCTTGCTGCATGCGTCATCTTAGTTATTGTATTACAATTTGATTTACTAAATAACTTATCTTCAGTATATTTCTTGGCCGTTGCAATGGTAGCTGCTAAATCTATTTTTGACCCCGCTCAATATGCGTATCTACCAAATATTTGCTCTGAAGAAGAATTGCTTACAGCCAATGCCCTTGGTTCAGGAGGTTGGTCAATAGCATTGGGAATTGGAGCTTCAGTGGGAGGATTAACTATAGCGAATTATGGCATAACTACTGCACTATGGATTGATGCAGTAACATTCTTAGTTTCTGCTATGTGTATCATGAATCTTCCATCTGGTGGACCAGATATCAGTGAGCGTGAGAATGCAACGCCAAGAGTTGTAAGCAAAGAAATCACAGATGGTTGGAAATATATCCTCAAGAATCCAGAAGTTAGAAGATTAGTAATTGCTAAGGCACTCTGGTCATCAGGAGGAGGTGCACAAATATTCCTTTTGATATTAATAGGAATGGAAGCTGGATTTGGAGATATTGCAGCAGGTATAGGGATTCTATTCATGGCTAGAGGATTTGGATCTGGATTCGGTCCAATGGCCGGAAGGAAAATGATGAATAATAAGATATTACAACCATATTTGATAGGTTTGGCAGTAGGAACTTCTGGAATTTTCTATATTATTATTTCATTAATGGAATGGAGTAATCTACTGCTGCTTATGATATTTATTTCCCATGCCGCTAGTGGTTTTAATTGGGTTCAATCAACAACATTGACTCAAGAACGTGCTGGAGACGAATGGAGAGGGAGAGTTGCAGGAGCAGATTTTCTAGCGCTTACTTTCATGATGGGGACTTCTGCAATAACTGCTGGATTTATACTTGAAAATAATTTATTACAATTGAGAGAGGTGATCGCTTTATCTGCCATGATTCAAATTATTATGGGAATTGGTTGGATTATTTTCGCTTCACCTAGAGAAAAAGAAATATTTGCTCGACAATCTAATACAACTAACCTATGAATCTTTGAAGTCCAATCAAAACAAAAATAGGTATTAATGAGAAAACAATATCTCTCATCAATGATTTAGAAGATGCTTGAACCTGTTTAGTAATACGTTCCCTTATTTGATTATCAATCTTTTCAATCATCCCAGATGCTGGATCTTTGGCCTTTACTAAAACGTCTTCAAGCATATCGGCTCCTTTATCTAAGAGACTTGTAATTATATCTTGTAATGGATTTGTTTTCTGAGGTTTATGGATTCCGTCTAAGTCTTCTGAAATATCAATTATTTCCTTCCAAGGCCTAGGAATAGTAAAATTATCTACACTTTTTAAGAACTCACGGCCAATCACTGCACCTTCAACAAGTGCCTTAGCAGTAGTCAAATTATACTTTGCAATTGCCTGAATATTTTTACGAGAACGAGTGACTTTACCAAAATCTACGAGAAGCCAAACAGATCCAGCTAATACCAATAAGAATCTTCCCGAGTCTGGAGTTTCTTCCCAACTTGTCCAACCTATATCTCCATCGATTACTAATCTAGCAGTTAATGCAATCAGAGCAGGTAAGATAAATGAGAGAACTTCATTGACGACAATTTTCCAGAAACCGTCGACTGGTAATTTCTTAATTCGTCCAAGAAACCATTTCACGTGTTGAGTCCTATCACCTGGTGGAGCGTAGGTATTAACAAGATCAATCAATGGAGGTGCAACTAGTAATAGTCTTAGTAAAAAAGGAACAATTAGGAGTAACAAATATGCTTCCCAAGGAGAATCGGGAGGGATACTTGGGAACTGAATCGTATCGGACATGGGACTAATTGAAACAGCATCTACCATGAATGTCTCCCCTTCACTATCTTGACATTCTAGACAACGAGTCTGCCTGATTTGATGCTGTTCTCAAAAATAATACTGCTAAAATAGCTGATACAATAAATGCTGTACCCATGTAATAATGTGTATTTGTCATAAGAATAGCGATTCCGATCAAAGATGAATAAGAAATTACTTGACAAATTATTAATAATCGTTCCAGCATTACATATTCAAGCTCATTAGTGCCGTCAAATTCTCGGATATAAGAATTTATTAGGAAAAATATAGCTTGAAAAGGTAGTGCTGCTGCCAAAATTGTAAGCCCAGTAACAACTACCATATCAGGATTATCTTGATCTAATTCTAGACCTCTAAATAGAATATTACCCATGTTTAAACCTATTATCGAAGCATGAATTGTCCAAGCTTTATCATATGGCGAGGTTGTTTCTGCTGCCCCGCTAGACGCCATGATGTGTATTGAGATTTAATCAATATTGAATATTACTCAAGAATAATGGTTAACTGTAAGATTTCAACACAGAATATTCATACCCATGAAAGTATTTATTTGTACAATGATGCATGTTTGGCTCTTGTTTTCGAAATTTTAGGACTGACGACCATCGCACAATATGGATTATTAGGGTTATTAGCAAAGTAATTATGATGGATTTTTTCTGCAACAAAGAAATTAATTAAAGGACTTACTTCAGTAACAATATCGTCAACAAAGTTTTGTTGAAGGTAATCTATAACTTCTTCAGTATCATTTTTTTCTTCTTCATTTTTATAAAAAACAACACTGCGATATTGAGGTCCTACATCATTTCCTTGACGATTTAACTGAGTTGGATCATGACAAGTGAAAAATACTTCGAGTAATATTCTTCGAGGAATTATTTCTTCATCAAAAATAACTTCAACCACTTCTGCATGTCCGCTTCTCTTAGCGCATACTTCCTCATAAGTTGGATTTTCAGTGTGCCCTCCACTATATCCTGGAATGACTGAAGATACTCCTTTGAGTCCTAATAAGGCCCCCTCAACACACCAGAAACAACCACCACCTAGTACTATCTTCTGCATAAATTCACCTTCTATAATTTGGAGCTTCACGAGTAATTTCTACATCATGTACATGTGACTCAGACAGCCCAGCATTGGTTATTCTGACAAAGTTACAATTATCTCTCATTGAGGATATATCGGGATTACCAGTATATCCCATACTAGAACGTAAACCACCTGTCAATTGATGAATAACATTCTCAACAGGACCTCTTGCTGGCACTCTACCCTCAATTCCTTCTGGAACATATTTACTTGTATCTCCTTGTTCAGATTGGAAATATCGATCATGTGCACCCTTACTCATTGCACCAACTGAGCCCATTCCTCGATATACTTTGTATGATCTCCCCTGGTATAGAATCACTTCACCAGGGGCTTCATCTGTTCCGGCTAAAACACTTCCAACCATCACACAATCTGCTCCTGCTGCAATTGCCTTAGCAATATCGCCACTGAATTTTATTCCTCCATCGGCAATTACCGGAATTTTCGCCTTCTTACATACTGATACTACATTCTGTACTGCAGTTAACTGAGGAACTCCTACACCTGAAACAATTCTAGTTGTACAGATTGAACCTGGACCTATACCTACTTTAATTGCATTAGCACCAGCTGAGATTAATGCTTCAGCAGCAGCACCAGTGGCTACGTTACCTGCGATAATTTGGGCATTAGGGCCTGCCTTTTCACGGATTTGGGCTACAGTATGTAGAACCCCATGAGAATGACCATGAGCTGTATCAACAACAACTACATCAGCACCAGCATCGAATAATGCCAATGCTCTCATAAGTCCCTTTTCGCCAGTACCTGTTGCTGCAGCAACTCTTAATCGACCATGTTGATCTTTACATGAATTAGGATTATCTCGACTGCGTTGAATATCTCTGACTGTCATCATTCCTGTACATTTACCTTCAGAGTCTACGACTAATAGTTTTTCAATCCTGTGTTGATGCAATAATTTCTTTGCATATTCAGGATCTACATGTGGAGGTACTGTAACTAAATCTGTAGTCATCATTGACGACACAAGCTGATCATCGTCATCTACAAATCGAATGTCACGATTAGTGATAATTCCGACTAACATATCATTATTATCAATTACAGGTAAACCTGAGAAACCATGTTTATCTTTCAATTGACGCATTTCCCCAATAGTTGTTTCAGGACTGATAGTTATAGGATTAAGAACTAATCCAGACTCAAATCTCTTGACTGAATTCACTTTAGATGCCTGTTCTTCAATTGTCATATTTCTATGAATAACTCCGATTCCACCGGCTTGAGCTAATGCAATAGCCATACGAGATTCGGTTACTGTATCCATTGCAGCAGACAATATTGGGATATTAAGAGAAATTGAAGAAGTGAGCCTAGTTTTCAACTTGACTTGAGCAGGAAGTACTGCTGATTCAGCTGGTAACAAAAGTACGTCATCAAAGGTAAGAGCCTCTGGTATGCTGTCCTGTGCCATTAAAGATGGCCTAGACCATTCCTAT
>MDSX01052271.1_pt1 | contig 21497 bp, 23 predicted proteins | sample 811141 | NCBI WGS metagenome assembly MDSX01 (sample SAMN05326642, study PRJNA326480) | marine metagenome | isolation source: seawater | place: Atlantic Ocean: South East | collected 2010 | reverse complement strand
CCACGATGGCATCTACTCCGGCCTCCACCAACCGCTCACAACGCTCTGCCGAATCTCCCCCGGTACCAACCGCGGCCGCAACACGGAGCCGCCCCTCGTCATCTTTGCACGCATCAGGAAACTCGGTCTGTTTCTGTATATCCTTGACAGTGACAAGCCCTTTCAAATTAAAAGCCTCGTCTACAAGCAGAACCTTCTCTATCCGGTGCTCATGAAGCAACCCGCGGATATCTTCCCGCGTGGCTTTTTCCGGTGCAGTCACCAAGCGTTCGCGGGGAGTCATCACCGCTGTCACCGCCTGGTCAAAACGATCCTCGAAGCGGATATCCCGACTGGTGACGATGCCGGTAAGTCGTCTGTTTTCATCCAGCACCGGTACCCCAGAAAAGTTCTTCTCCCGTATGAGGGCTACCACTTCGCCGACCGTTGCGGAACTGGGGACGCAGACTGGATCTTTAATGATCCCGCTTTCATACTTCTTGACCTTGCTGACCTCCTCAGCCTGCTCAGTTGGCGTCATATTGCGATGTATCACCCCAAGCCCACCAGACTGGGCCAAACAAATGGCCGCCCGTGCTTCAGTCACGGTGTCCATTGCCGCAGAAATAAGAGGTATATTGAGGGTGATATTGCGCGAAAAGGCGCTGGTCAGGTCGACTTCGTGAGGGAGCACATCCGACCGATCAGGGACCAACAGCACGTCGTCAAAGGTAAGTGCAAGATCAGGATGTTCCATCGACGGATTATACGGTTTGACTTGGACGCGGTAAACTTGTAGTGTGTTGTAAGGCGGTAAGTGACTGTTATTTTTCAATAAATCACACGAATGTAATTCGGAGGAAACCTTATGAAAAGACTGTCTACCTGGGCCTCATTGCTCGCGGGAGCGGGCATAGTGGTGTCTATTTCTACCTCTCACGCCGGAGCCGCCTCCGAGGCAATCGCGCAAGCTGAAGCAGATCTTGCCGCAGCCCATCAGGCCAGTGCCGTCTGGCGCCTTCTTGATCCGGCGACGGGTGGAGCTGCTGTCCCGCTAGGCAAACTTTTGAAGACGGCGCAGGTGAAACTCGAAGCAAACGAGGAATCCGAAGCTATTCGAATCGCTGAAAAGATTTCTTGGGCCGCTCAAGCAGGTATCGCGCAGTCCGAGGCGCAGAAAAGCGCATCGCCCTTCTACTTTTAAACTATTTCAACTCCAAAAAAGCCGGACATTGTCTGGCTTTTTTTACGCCTCGTCTCAACGGCCTGATTTAATCCGCGATTGGCGCTTATCGCGGAATTTGGCTGTAGGCATAATACCTCGATGAACCGAACGATTCTTCAGGTCAGTGAGTTCACCCGGGAAGCCCGCGATCTCCTTGAAGAGCATTTCGGGACAGTCTGGCTCACTGGTGAGATCTCAAATCTCGCGACGCCCGCCTCAGGGCATCTATATTTTTCATTGAAGGACGAGCGCGCCCAGATCCGCTGCGCGATGTTTCGCAATCGCCGCTCACCCTACCGAGGCACCCTTGAGAACGGTACTGAGGTTCTGTTGAGCGGAAACGTCTCGATTTACGAAGCCCGGGGCGATTTTCAACTCATCGTTGAATACATTGAACCTGCAGGTGAAGGCGAACTGCGACAGCGGTTCGAGGAGTTAAAACGCAAGCTGACTGTTGAAGGGCTGTTTGATCCCGGGAAGCGACGCAAGATTCCTGAGCGTCCCGGCCGAATCGGTATCATTACCTCGAAACACGGCGCAGCGCTTCAGGATATGTTGGCGACTCTGACCCGCCGATTCCCTTTAAGTGACGCATTGGTGCTGCCTGTCATGGTCCAGGGAGAGCACGCGGCTCCCCAGATTGCTGACGCACTGAACATGCTGGGTCCTCGCCAATGCGACGTCGTTCTGCTTGCTCGAGGCGGGGGCTCGCTTGAGGATTTGTGGGCTTTTAACGAAGAGATTGTGGTCCGGGCAATCCGACGGTGCAAACTGCCGGTCGTCTCAGGCGTGGGGCATGAAACCGATACGACTCTGGCGGACTTCGCCGCAGATTTGCGTTGCGCAACACCCACTGCTGCCGCGGAGGCTGTCACTCCCGAAATCGAGAGCCTGACCAACTCGATTGACGGGCAGATTTTTCGACTTGGATCAGCGCTTGATCGCCAACTGCAGACGTCGGACCAACGGCTCGATAACGCAATGGCACGGCTCCGGCACCCCAGCGATCGTCTTGCCTATCAAGCGGAGAAGCTGTTGTCTTTAGGGGAACGACTTAAGACAGGATGGCGCCTCGAGTATCAGAGCAAGCATGGGCGCCTGACCCGATGTGCCCGGGAACTTCAGATGCGCTCCCCTCAAACTCAGGTTGCCGAAATATCTGCAAGGATCGAGACGGCGCGCACGCGTCTTTTAGACCGGCTAAATCAGGGTCTGACGCAGCAACATCACCGACTGGCACAGGCCGCAGCACAACTGAAGGCGCTGAGTCCATCCGCCACTTTGGACCGCGGCTTCGCCATCGTCCAGGTTGCGGGAAAAGAAGCTGTCGTCCGCTCCGCGACGACCCTAAAACCCGGTGATGCTATCGTCACTCGCTTCGCAAACGGAACCGCGAACGCAGAAGTCACGTCGACCGAACCAGGGGATGATTAACATCAGGACCGGCGGCGGGCACAAGCTAGCCGTTTCCATTACCCTCTCCCCTTGCGGGACGCCTTCTTTTTGCCATACGGATTTTCCGCATTGCGCAGTTCAAATCGAATCCGCGTGCCCGTCAACTTGAAAGTCCCCGCAAGCGTTTTCCCGAGATACCGGAGGTAACTCGCGGGCAGTTTGTGCAGGGTGTTGCCATGAAGCACCACGGTTGGGGGATTTCTCCCTCCCTGGTGCGCATACTTCGGCTTTATCGTGCGATTGTTGACCATAGGCGCACGATGGTGCTCGACCGCCTTGGCCAGAGCCCGATTGAGGCGGCTGGTCCCCATCTCTGCCATCGCGCTGGCCCGAGCTCGCCGAATCGCTTTGGTCAGCTCCGCAATTCCAGAACCATGCATCGCCGAGATAAAAACGCTGTCATGCTCAGGTAAGAAATCCAGTTTACGGGAAAGTTCGCGGCGTATCGCATTCTTGTCTCTTCTCTCGAGGCCATCCCATTTATTCACGGCAATCACAATCGAACGACCTGTCTCAACAATCAAGCCGGCTATGGTCGCATCCTGGTCACTGACACCTTCTCTTGCATCGAGGACCAGCACTGCCCCCTCGGCAGATGCCAAGGCTTGCAATGTCTTCACCACGGAGAACTTCTCAAGGGTCTCGCGCACCCGGGATTTTCTGCGCACCCCCGCAGTATCCAGCAACACCAGGGTCTCTCCATCGCGCTCAACCGGCACTGCAACACTATCCCGAGTTGTCCCCGGAAGATCTGCGACGATCATTCTGGGTTCACCCGCCAGGCAGTTGACAAGAGTAGATTTGCCGACGTTAGGCCTGCCGACTATGGCGATTCGATTAGCCTCTGCAGTAATCTCTTCAGATTCCGAGTCAGGCACGATGCTGGTAATTGCATCCAACAACACCCCAACGCCTTGTCCCGTTTTGGCCGAAACGACCTGAGGCGTACCGAGCGACAGCTCAAAGAATTCACTGGCGGTGATATCGCGATCCAGGCCCTCCGCCTTATTGACTGCCACCAAGACTGGGGTTTCGTCCCTGCGTAAATCTGAGGCGATGTCTCGATCTGAAGCTGATAATCCATCACGCCCATCAAGCAAAAAAACGACAGCGTCGGCCTCTGACAGCGCCTGGACGACCTGTTCCCGGACCGCGGCACTCAGCACATCTCCGTCATCCGAGAGTCCCCCAGTATCAATTAGGAGCAAACGTCGATCCTGGTGTGAGACTTCGCCGTAGAGTCGATCACGGGTGACGCCAGGTTGGTCATCGACAAGCGCCTCGCGCGAGCGCGTCAGTCGATTAAACAATGTCGACTTGCCGACGTTGGGCCTGCCGACAATAGCGACAACGGGAATCATAGTGCGAAAAGACGCCGATAAGGTTTAGAAGTTCAGGGTCACTCACCAACCGCCCAAACGGTCAGCGACCCATTCTCCGACAGGGTGATGAAGCGGTTCTGATCGCCTGAACCGTAAATCCCCAGTACCGCGCCACCGCCTCCCTTCTTACGCCCCACGAGTTCCCCCGAGGCAGCATCAAGCAGGTAGAGCAACCCTTTGTAGTCCCCAACGACCGCGAAACCAAGCGGCTCCAGACCAAAGGGCCCACTCACCCCTCTGCCCTGAAGAGCGTCTATCTCCCAGATCTGTGTGCCGCTCTGGATATCCAGGCCAGAAACTGCTCCATCGTCCGTTGTCACCAGCAGCACGTCCCCTACGGAACTCACGGGACGCAAGGTAGAGTAATCTGCATCCCACTCGATGCGTCTTGTCTTCAAAGAAACCGCACTGATTTGAGCTTGGAAACCGGCAATAATCAGGCGTTCGCCCATCTGATATGGGTCCGAGTCAATATCCACCAGGCGATTGACTTCATTACTGCCGCGCGCTCGAAAAATACGCGCACTCCAGAGCTCAGCCCCTGATTCGACATCGATGCCTGACAGTCTCCCGCTGGCAAAGCCGATTAACGCCACGTTATCGAGAACCAGCGGGGCGGAAAGCCCTCGCACCGTGAGCGCTGGCACCGATCGACGAACGCGCCAGAGAATTTCGCCGGACTCAAGGTCCGCACCAATGACCTGGCCATCGCCCGATCGAAGTAGCACTTGCTTTTCCGTAAGCACCGGACGCGCAAGAACTTCCGTACCCATTTTACGTCGCCAACGCAGGCTGCCATTCTCAGCATCGAGCGACACCACCTCTCCCTCGCGGGTCACTACAATTGCTTGCCTGGTATCTACCCCTATCCCGGCGGCCAGGGACTCTTCCAAGTCCTGCTTCCAGATGATCTTGCCCGACTCAGCGTCAAGGGCATAAATTCGCCCTTCCGGTTCTGCGGCATACAGCCGGGCTGCCTGCAAAGAGGGTGTCAGAAGAAAGTTGCTGTTCTCATATCCTGCTCCAAGATCACGACGCCAGAGTTTTCGGAAGTTAACTGTCTGCTCTACCTTTGGGATCTGGGCGACGGGCCCTCCCTCCCGCATAAAGTGGATGGCGTTCTTTCCGCATCCCAACAAGGGCAGCATCATCGCGGCCAGCAGTACAAGACGCACCGTCATCAGGCATCACCCATCATCACCCTTTCGGGTCATGTTCATTTTTGCCGTAATCAATCGCCCTGCTTGAGAATCTGCCGTAACCCCCTTCAGCGCCTCTTGATACGCCTGTCGCGCCCCCTCTAGGTCACCCCTCGCTACCAGCGCATCGCCGAGAAGTTCCTGAAAATGCGAACTAAACCCATCGCCGCCTTCCGCGCGGGCCAGATTGCGGATCTCTTCAGGGTCTCCCTCCTTCAGCGCGATCACCGCAAGCCGAACCCGCGCTACCTGGCGCATCACCGGATCGGAGGTTGACGCAATCAGCTCATTCAACGCGGTCTTGGCATTCGCCGTATCTCCTTCCTCTAGCGCCAGTCGTGCCAGCATCAACTGCGCCAGGTCCGCATAGCCACTTCCAGAATGCTTTGAGACCAATGCCTCGGCCGCGGCACTCGCCGCCTCCGAGCGTTCTGTGGCCGACGCCCTCAACATCTCCTCATACAAAACTGAGGATTTGCCCGCCTGACTGTCCTCATACATTCGCCATCCTTGAATACCCCCGACACCACCGATACCAATCACCACGCCGGCAATGATTCCAGTACCGTTGCGCTTCCACCACTCCCGCAGTTTCTCGGTCTCATCGTCATGGGCTACGTGGAGCTGTGTCTCAGGTCGTTCTCGCTTCATGCGTTATTCCGTTTAATCTGATAAGCCTGTTATCGAACGAACAGTCGCCAGCAGCTCCGCCGCCGGCACTGTACCTTGTTCACCCTGTCCACGCAGTGGTTTGATTTTGACCGTTGAAGTATCGACCGACTCGTCGTCAATAATCACAGCCACTTGCGCACCGCTATTGTCTGCCCGCCGCAATTGCTTCTTCAGATTGCCTTGGCCACAATTTACCTGGGCATCAATTCCGGCATCCCGAAGACTCTCCGCGTGCCGAATCGCCTCCAGTTCCGGGATATCCCCTAGTGAAGCAACGAATACGCGGGGCGATTGTATCGGAGTCTCCTCTCCTTGCAGCGCAACCAGTTCGATCAATCTTTCAAGGCCGCAGGCGAAACCTGTCGCCGGCACGGCACGCCCTCCCAATTGCTCGACGAGGCCATCGTACCGACCCCCCGCACAGATCGCGCTTTGCGCCCCCAGTTGATCAGTCGTCCATTCAAACACCAGGCCCGTGTAGTAATCGAGTCCGCGGACCAGGCGAGTATTCACCGAGAAGGTGATATTCACAGTCGTCAACAAGCGTTGGAGCCGCTCGAAATTTTCCTCTTCAGCCTTTTCGAGAAAATCGGAAAGACTGGGCGCACTATCAAGCACTTCCTGCGTGCCTTCATCCTTGCTGTCCAGAATTCTCAGCGGATTGCGTTCGAGACGTCTTTGACTATCAGTGTCCAGCGCATCTACGTGATCCGAGAGATAAGTTTTCAGGGCATCTCGGAAATTGGCGCGCGCTGCTACCGAACCGAGTGAATTAATCTCGAGAGTCAGGTCCTTGATTCCGAGGCTACGCCATAGCCGCTCCCCCGCCGCGATAACCTCTGCTTCGATATCCGATCCCGCCCAACCCAAGGCTTCAATTCCAAACTGATGAAACTGTCGATAACGACCTTTTTGCGGACGTTCATGTCGAAACATCGGCCCGACATACCAAAGCCGCTGTGTCTGGTTGTGAAGCAGGCCGTGCTGATTTCCTGCCCGGACACAACTGGCAGTCGCTTCGGGCCGTAACGTGAGGCTGTCGCCGTTGTTGTCAGTGAAGGTATACATCTCCTTTTCGACAATGTCGGTTTGCTCCCCGATGGATCTACGGAAAAGCTCAGTCCGCTCAACGATAGGTGTTCGAATCTCCCGGTACCCGTAGCGACAGCATACTTCTCGCACGGCAGATTCTACCCGTTGCCAGGTTTCAATCTGCCCCGGCAAAAGGTCATTCATCCCCCTGATGGACTGAACGCTCTTCTCTCCCACCATGATGTCAGAGTCCGACCCGCACCTTCGCATTACGGCCTGATTTTCCAGCGGGGATCCTGAACTCCCGCCCACCATAGACCACTTTAGCACCTTCGGGATAACTGACCAGCAATGTGAATGGAGGCTTGCCGGCCAGACTCACCACTTTCCCCCCTTCGACATATCGTCGGAGAAGTTCGACGTTGTCGCGATCCCATACGACGACGTGTGTACTCTCTTTAACCTTTAGCGTAATACTGCGACTGTCTGCAGTCAGTGGACGGGTGATTCCGCTGGTCTGTGACAGCGAAGTCGAGACCTCAGGATTCAGAGTTTGACGTTGAGACGCAGCGGCGGCCGATGCCTGGGTTTGGGAACCCGTCTGCTTGTCTCCTTTTTTTGCAGTTTTTGTGGAAGAACTCCTCACCGTTTTTGTACTCACGGATGCAGATGATTTTTTCTGGGTCTTCTTTTTCGAGTCTGTATTTGCAGAGCCTGTGGCCACTCTTCCAGAATCTGATTTCTTCTTCTCGCTCTCTTGATTTTTAGAAGACTTTTCGGGGCGTTCTTTTTTTGCGGCTGATGCTTTCACCTGATCGTTTTTGGCTGAGTCCGTTGACCTGGCTTCTGATTGACCCGATTGCGCTGCTTGCTCTTCCGAGGACGGTGTTACTGGCACGCTTTCAGACGCGCTACCAACCGAGGCGATCACGCCTGTCCCTGTAGCTTTGGCGGTTGGTATGGTCTCTAACTCCGATGACTCTGCCTGGCCGCTCGCATTACTTGCAATTCCATTTCTGGATTCTGAATCCCCACCTTCATTCGTCGGGGTCAACGTCACCGCCAGTTCGGGTTTTGGTTCGTCGGCAACACTTTCCTCCGTGGCGGCCACAGGTTCATCGCCCGATGCCGCTGCCGACTGCGAGCGTGTCTCTTCCGCAATGTCGAGACGTAAGCGTTCAACGTCACTCGCGCGGTTCAAGAACGCGGCGTAGAGTCCTCCAACCACCAGCAACAGGACTCCCGCCGTGACCACCCATCGGTATTGAATCGGAATCGGTTGTGGTCGACTGGTCGCGGTCTCCGTCATGGTTCCCGGGCCATCCGCTTTGGGCGGCAGGAGCTCTTGGCGATCGGTGATGGCCTGCTCTATCGAGACACCCGCGAGACGCGCATAGTTGCGCAAATATCCAACGGCATAGGTCCATCCCGCTATGTGACTGTAATCATCCGCCTCAAGCGCCTCTACGACATGAGGCAGCAGATTTAACTCTGCGGCCACCTCCTCAAGGCTCCAGCCATATAGCTCTCGGGCACCCCGGAGAATCTCACCAGGGCTGGTATTGCGCGTCTCAGCAGACTCAGCCATTGCCACTCTTGCTCATCAAGACATTCAACTGTTGGACCTGTTCGCTACCTGGATAAGCGCTTCTCAAACGAGCCGCATATTCCTTTGCAAGATCATCTGCGCCAAGTTTGCGCTCAGTACGAACCGCAAGCAAGAGGCTATCCGCAGTAACGCCCCCTGCGCCGAACATACGCTCAAGGAAGGCTCGGGCGCTGAGATATTCCTCCAACTGGAAACTCGCCCGTGCTGACTGGTAAAGCACCGCAGTGCTCTCGGGCTCTGCGACCAATGCCGCACGAAACTGGTCCTGGGCAGCTCTGAAGCGCCCCGCTCCCACCAGGCAAACCCCAAGGCCATATTGGCTGACATAAGACTCTGTATTGAAAGGGTCGTCGCGGGCTGCCTCAAACTGTTTTGCTCCGTCTGCCCATTTGCCTTGCTCACAAAGATAGCCCCCATAGTCGTTACGGGCGCCCACATTGCCGGGGTCACTGACCAACGCCCGATCAAAATGCGTCTCGGCGTCGGGCGTTTCTCCCAGACGCAGTTTAAGCAGAGCCATCGCATGATTTGCCGTGGAGTCATCGGGCGCAATGGCGAGCGCGTCATTCATCGCTTCGAGTGCAGAGGCTAGGCGATTCTGGGCCATGTACTCCAATCCCAATCGGGTATACAACTCGACCCGCTGCTCCGAATCCCAACCGGGTTCATCCTCCCATATCGGTGCACAGCCATTGATCACGAGGATCAGCAAAAGACTGGCAAGGTGCTTCGTTCTCACGACACGGTCTTGGCGAGCTTCGCACTGCGGTGGGTTCGATCCTGAACCGCGCCGGCAAGTTGTCCGCATGCCGCGGCGATATCCGCGCCACGAGTCTTTCGGGTAATGGTGGTCAGTCCGCTGGAAATCAGGCGCTGTCGGAAACGGTGGATCGCATCTGGATCCGAGCAGAGGTACTTGACGCCGGGAACAGGATTGAACGGAATAAGGTTGATCTTGGAGGGAATTCCGCGGAGCAGGGATACCAGCGTCTGAGCATCTTCCTCGGAATCATTTACCCCTGACAGCATTACATACTCAAAGGTAATGCGCCGACGACTGTCATTACGAAGAAATCTCCGACAAGCGTCCAAAAGCGCATCAATAGGGTATTTGCGGTTTAAGGGCACCAATTCATCCCGCACCGCATCGCGCACAGCGTGCAAAGAGACTGCCAGACTGACGGGGCAGTCCTCAGACAGTTTGTCCATGGCAGGAACAACGCCTGCGGTACTGAGTGTCACGCGCCGGCGCGATAGCCCAAAGGAAAGATCATCCAGCATAAGCCGCATGGCGCTGACGACGGCATCATAGTTGAGCAGTGGCTCCCCCATACCCATCATCACCACATTGGAAATGGGTCGCTCTCCCCAACCTTCCTGCTTAAGCAATCGATCCGCAAGCAGCAACTGACCGATAATCTCTCCGGCCGACAAATTCCGGCTGAAACCCTGTCGGGCGGTTGCGCAAAAACTACAGGTCAACATGCACCCTGCTTGCGAGGAGATACATAACGTACCCCGGTCTTCCTCGGGAATGAATACCGTCTCGATGGAGTTTCCATCTGGCAGACAGAGTAACCATTTGCGTGTACCGTCCTGCGAATGCTGAGCCCGAGACACTTCGGGCAATGCGATCACCGCGTTCGCAGACAGCGTCTGCCTTAAAGACAGGCGCAAATCCGTCATTTCCGAGAAATCAGTAACCCCCCTCTGGTAGACCCACTGGAGCAACTGGCGGGCATGGAATGCTTTCTCGCCTAGAGATGCAAAGTAGTCTTGCAGCGCGTACCGATCCAATCCCACAAGGTTCTTGGGCGCTGACACAACGATTCTGACTGCCTCAGTCAGCCCTCGGACAAAGGTCCGCATCGTCGAAGAAGAAGGCAATCTCCTGCCGCGCAGTATCTGGCCCATCCGAACCATGGACGGCGTTGGCCTCAACGGATTCTGCAAAATCTGCACGGATCGTGCCAGGCGCCGCATCAGCCGGGTTGGTCGCGCCCATAATCTCCCGATTGCGGGCAATCGCGTTCTCCCCTTCGAGTACCTGAACCATGACAGGGCCGGAGATCATGTATTCCACAAGATCATTGTAGAAAGGCCGTTCTCGGTGCACACCGTAGAACTCCTGCGCCTGGGCGCGGGTCAGGTGAATCATGCGCGCCGCCAGAAGTTGCAAGCCCCCTGACTCAAAACGTTCGTAAATTTTTCCGATGAGGTTTCTTCGGACAGCGTCGGGCTTGACGATCGAAAATGTTCTTTCGATACTCATTCAGGTTCTCCAGGTTCAGGGATAAAGGTCTTACTGGGGATCCGCTTGCCCGCTATGACAGCGTGGCTGCTGCTTCACAAGATCTAGTCGCAACTCAAGCCACCAAGATCCCCGGGTGAGGGCCGATTTTATTCCGAGGCGGAGACACGGGCAACGAGAACCTCGTCGCTAACCCCGTGAATCTCCACTCCCACCTCGTTCTCAGAGGCATTTTCCAGATCCACGAGCCTTACCGGCATGTAGTTCGCCAACCGCCCATGATAAGCATTGCTCTTCGGAGGCACATCAAAACGTTCAACAATCAGCCGCCCTGCACTGCCTATCATTTGGCGAAGAGCCAGCCGGCGATTAGCCTCCCCGACGGTACGCAGCGCAGCGGCGCGTCTGCGCCGCTCCTCCTTCGGGACCTGTCTGGGAATTCGAGCTGCGGGCGTACCTGGCCGGGCCGAAAATGAGAACACATGAGGATAGATTACCTGGGCGCGATCAATGATATCGACGGTGTCGGCGAAATCCTGCTCGGATTCAGTAGGAAAACCCGCCATTACATCTGCTCCGAGAACTAACCCGTTAATGTGTTGCCTGGCGGACTCCAAACGGTCTATGAGGAACTCGCGGTCATAGCGACGTTTCATGCGCTTCAGGATCAAGGTACTTCCACTCTGGATTGACACGTGGAGGTAGGGACAAAACCGCTCTGGATCCGAGAGCACAGCCAACAGGTCATCGGTAAGGTGGACGGGATCTACAGAGCTCAGTCGAATCCGGAAGGCTCCGGGCAAATCCGCGACCTTCTTGAGTAGTGAGGCCAACGCCAGTCGGGATTCATTTTCAGTGCCTGAGCTTTCATAACTGCCAAGATCCACTCCACAGATTACGACCTCAGAAAACCCGCCGCTGACAAAGTTGCTGATCTGCCGCAGGATATGCGCTTCATCAAAAGACCAACTCGGCCCTCGTGCACGGTGAATGACGCAAAATGTGCAGGACTGGTCACATCCCTGCTGCACTTGGACGAAGGCCCTCGAGCGAGATTCAAAGCCCTCCAAAAGGGCTGGAGGAAGCCCCGTCAAGCGATCTATCTGGATTGCGGCCCCAGAGACTCGGACCGAGTTTTTTAGGTTCCGGACAAACTTTGCCACGGCAAACTTGTGATCATTACCCAGCACCAGGGAAACGCCCGGGATCTCGGCGCAGGCATCCGCCTGGTTCTGAGCATAGCAGCCGGTCACGATGACATGGGCCTTTGGGTTCTGGCGAAGCGCGCGCCGGACGGCTTGCCGGGTTTGGCGATCGGCCTCAGCCGTGACCGTGCAGGAGTTGATGACATAGACATCTGCAAATTCAGTTGGGTCAACGAGCCTCCATTCATCTCTTTCGAGATCCTGGCCCATCGCGGCCGACTCAAAACTGTTTATCTTGCAGCCAAGCGTGGTGATTGCGGCAAAGCCGGGGGGATTTGCGGCAGGAGGTGCCGCAGAAATGGGCGAGCCGGTTCCCGGAAACGACACCTAGGAAGGGTCTACGGTAAAACTTTCGCCGCAACCGCACTCATCTGCCACGTTGGGGTTCTTGAAACGGAATGCGGTTGAAAAACCATCGGAAGCAAAATCGATTTCCGTACCGTCGATGTACTTGATGCTATCTCCATCAACAATCACTTTTACTCCCTGGCTGGTGAACACCTGATCTTCAGCGCTAATCTCGTCAGCAAAGTCGACAACATAAGCGAGTCCCGAGCAGCCGGTCGTCTTGACGCCAAGCCGCAACCCCTCGCCGTGCCCTCGCGATTCCAGATGGTCTGCGACGCGCTGTGCTGCTGCTTCTGTCAGGGTGATTGCCATATGCGATCTGCCTACGGTTCAGTTAGGTAAAAAGACGACCATTTTTCACATTTTATCACGTACGTGTATTGCTGTTGTCTTGTGCTGTCTTTTGCTCTGCCCTTTGCGTCCTCTTTTGCGGCTGCTTGTCAGAGATGCCCAATGCATACTCCAGAGAAGTCAGCACACCTCGAAGAATATTGACCTCTTGGGTTGATTTCACACCCTGAAGCAAAAGACGGCGGATTTTGCGCAGCAATTTGGTCTTGGGGCCCGAGAAGAACGCAGTGTTGCTAAGCACTGTTTCCATGTGGGTCATTAGATGGTCGAAGTCGCCCATGGTCATTGGAGTCTCCCCTTCCGCTCTTTGCGCAGCAGACTCCAACACCCCAAGGCCTGACTGCTTCCGGAACTCGTATGCCATCACTGCAACAGCGGTTGCCACATTGAGAGAGGGAAAGGCTTCGTTCACATCAATCCGAAGATGGGCATGACAAAGATCCAGATGCGCGTTGGATAATCCACTAGCTTCCGGACCAAAGATCAGCGCACAGTTTGTCACTTGTTGCTCAACCGTCAATCGGGCCGCCGCCTGTTCCGCGTCCAATAGAGGCCACGCGAGTGAGCGCCTACGCGCGGTTGCACCAATAACGCACCCGCAATCACTCACCGCCGCCTCCAGGGAATCAAACATCCTCGCTTGCTCGAGAATATAGTCCGCACCCACAGCCCGAGCGGTTGCTGCTGGATCTGGAAAACTGCGTGGGCGCACCAGACACAACTGGGTGAGGCCCATATTGGCCATCACGCGGGCCGTCGCGCCAATATTCCCGGAATGGGTCGTCTCTACCATGACAATCCGTACACTCACCTCTCAACTCTCCCATCTTCTTCTTGTGCCACGCAAACCTGGCGGACTCTCATTGGGCTACAATCCGCACCCGCAAGACACTGCTCGATCCTGACCGGTGAGGTTGATTGAAACGCGCCTTCACTCAAAGGAAAGATCCAAGATCGCCCTGGCCCACTCAGGGGATCCCCACACCTTGAATCCGGAGCGTCCTCCTTAACATGCACCCGATGCTGCATACCGCCGTGCGATCCGTCCGAGAAGGTGGGCGTGTCATTTTAATGTACTTCAGTCAACTGGATCGTTTGGAGTATTCCTCCAAGGGTCGAAACGACTTTGTTAGTCAGGCGGATATCGAAGCCGAACGTGCGGTTCTGGACGTTCTAACTCACGCCTATCCGGAACATGGCGTTCTCGCTGAAGAGAGCGGTCTGCAAGAAGGCTCCGAATATACCTGGGTAATTGATCCCCTCGACGGCACTACCAACTTTCTGCACGGTTTTCCGATGTTTGCAGTTTCAGTCGCAGCTATGCGCAACGGGATCATCGAACACGGCGTCGTCTACGATCCGCTCCGCGATGAAATGTTTACCGCCAGTCGCGGCGAAGGCGCACAACTGAACGGGAAACGGCTCCGTGTGAGTTCGACCCGGCAACTGACGCCGGCACTGCTGGGAACAGGCTTCCCATCCCGGGACCTCAGTATTATGGAACCCTGGATGCGCAGTTTTCAGAGCCTCGTCCCGAAGACCGCGGGAATTCGCCGCGCGGGCGCTGCTGCGCTGGACCTTGCCTACGTTGCAGCCGGAAGATTGGATGGGTTCTGGGAGTTCGGCCTGAAGCCCTGGGATGTGGCGGCGGGAGCCCTTTTGATCCGCGAAGCCGGGGGGCTGATCTCTGATGTTTCAGGAGAACAGGGGTTTATTGAGAGCGGCAATCTCGTCGCCGCCACTCCACACATTTTTGAGGATTTCAGGAAGATTGTGGCCCGAAGCGGGCTGTAATCATTTACCGCGATGCCGACTTTGCCTAAAATCTATTGTTCCGTTCGCGATAGTTTTTTCGGAGACGTCTGGAGACAATAGATGACTTACGTAGTAAGCGACTCATGCATCCGCTGCAAATACACTGACTGTGTGGAGGTCTGTCCCGTAGACTGCTTCCATGAAGGCCCTAACTTTTTGGTGATTGATCCCGAGGAATGTATCGACTGTAGCCTCTGCGAGCCAGAGTGCCCTGTAAATGCTATTTATGCTGAAGAAGATCTTCCCGAGGATCAGCAGGAGTTTTTGGCAATTAATGCAGAACTCTCGCTGCAATGGCCGGTCTTAACGGAGATGAAACCTGCTCCCGAAGATGCGGACGACTGGAAGGAAGTCTCGGGCAAACTGGAGCACCTGCAGCGCTGATCTCCGCTCCCCACCTCCTCGCCAGCCCCAATACTGATTCCGCTACACATTCACTCCGAGGACGCGGAACAGCAACTGAAGCACAAGATTGGTGCCGATCCCGGCGAGGACGTCGTCCAGTACGATGCCCAACCCCCCTTTGACTTGGCGATCTGCAGTTGAAATAGGCGGGGGTTTCGCGATATCCAAAATCCTAAATACGCAAAAGCCAACGACTAACGCGAGCCCGCTGGGCGGCACCAGAACGAACGCCACCAGTACACCGGCAATCTCGTCGATTACGATACGCGGATCATCAGCAACCCCAAGACTTTCCGCGCTCCGCCCGGCAATCCAAACCGCAAACAGAGTAACGACAGCCGTCAGGACCAGGTAAATTCCGTCTCCCCCCTCCCAAAATACCCATACGAGCAAGAGGCCGGGGAGCGTCCCCACCGTACCCGGGGCGAACGGAATACGACCTAGCCCGAAGCCTTGACCCAAAAACAGTATGACCTGATCAGATCGACGCTGCTCACTCATAATTTTGATCTCGACCATGCGTGCTGGTAGCCCGGCGACACCGCATCAAGATCCATCTCGCTCCCGAGGATACGACAACCGCCGTGCTCTGTGATCTGTCCGATCTGAAAAAACTCCTGACCCAACCGATTTCCCGTCTCGAGTATCTCCTGATGCCTGTTCTTTGGGGCAGTAAAGCAGAGCTCGTAATCGTCGCCGCCCCCAAGTGCGAGCTCGAGCGCCGACTGACGCCCCAATAAGGCCACCGCGGATTCAAACAAAGGCAAACTGTCTGCCTCCAGATCAGCGCCAAGTCCCCCGCTCGCATTAAGGATATGACCCAGATCTGCCAGCAGCCCGTCAGAAACATCAACAGCACTGTGCGCAATACCCCCAAGAGCGCTCCCTAGCTCCGTCCGCGGCTCTGGCCAACACAAAGCGTGATGAAGAAGTGGATCCGCATACCCCTCGGCTGAAGACAGTGCCGCGGCCGCGCCTCCGATTCTTCCGCTCAGGTAAACGAAGTCGCCGGGTTGCGCCCCGGCTCGCCGAAGAACCCCTTCGGGCTCAACTTCACCGCCTACTGTCACACAGACTGCCAACGGACCCGCGGTAGTGTCTCCTCCGATCAGAGCGACTTCGTGCCGGCCAGCCAACTCGAAGAATCCATCGGCGAAACCATTCAGCCAGTTCTCATTCACTTCAGACAGGGTAAGGCTTAAAGTCGCCCAACGCGGCACTGCGCCCATGGCGGCGATGTCACTCAAATTCACCGCGAGCGCGCGATGGCCAATTGAGCTGGCGGATTGCGACTCAAGGAAATGCACATCAGCAACCAGCGTATCCATTACGACGACAGCCTGTTTGCCGGCTGTCACGTTGATGACGGCGCCATCATCCCCGATACCGATGGCGACCTGCGAGGCAGAACCTTCCGGACGATGGAAGATCTGATCAATCAGCTCAAACTCGTCCATGGGGCTATTAGAGGCTAGATCTCTCTGGGCTCACCAGCCAGACGATCCAGAACTCCGTTCACGAATTTGAAACTGTCGGTCGCACCAAAAAGATGCGCCATCTCAATGGCCTCATTAATGGCAACTCCGTTAGGAATATCCGGACGAAATAAGATCTCGTAAGCCCCTATCAGGAGAATTGCCCGCTCTACCGGATCCAACTGACTTAAGGGGCGCTCAATCATCCCGTGGAGGCGTTGTTCGAGCATCTCACGCCTTTCCGGCACTGCCTCGATGAGATGCCTGAAGTAGGAAATATCCGAATCGCTTAGTCCATCATCACTGATGAAAGCGGCTTCGATTTCTGCCGTGGGCTGCCCCGTCAGCATCCATTGATACAGGGCCTGAGCGGCAAAACGCCGGGCAAGATGGCGACTAACTGAAGCCAACTCAGTCCGCTCGAGGACCTGGAAGATACTCGAGCACCTCCAAGCCAAACCCGGAGAGTGCATGGGTCCGAAGCGGAGTTCCCAGAACCCGGACTTTGCCGGCACCAAGGTCCGACAGTATCTGACTGCCTGCACCGAGCATACGCAATTCACGCTCTTTCCCATCAGTCGCCGACTCGCCGCGGACCCGGCGATCCAACTGAACCGCATCTTCCGAGTAAGTCAAAAGAACCAAAACACCGCAAGGTGACTGCGCGATTCTTTTCAGTGCCGAATCCACGCTCCAGCTTTGAGCCTCGCGGACTTCTGCGAGCATGTCAAAAGCGCCCCGGTGCGGGTGAACACGAACCACAGCTGGTGCCCGAGGCTCAATCGTTCCGTGCACCAGTGCCATATGAACCTGTCGCAATTCGCCGTCTTCATAGATTACCGCCCGAAAGTCGCCATGGCGGGTATTGACGATATTCTCCGAGATTCGCCAGACAGTCGGCTCAGTGCGCATACGATAACGGATGAGATCTGCGATGGTGCCCAGCTTCAGTCCGTGAACACGAGCGAATTCAAGCAAGTCCGGGAGTCGGGCCATAGTTCCGTCCGGATTCAGGATCTCACAGATGACGCTGGCTGGTTCGATCCCCGCCAGACGTGCAAGATCCACCCCTGCTTCAGTGTGGCCTGCCCGGGTCAGTACTCCTCCCGGCTGCGCCATGATGGGGAAAACATGGCCGGGGCTCACGATATCCTCTCCGGTGGCATTCTCACTGACCGCAGTACGAATGGTATGGGCCCGATCTGCGGCGGAGATGCCGGTACTCACTCCATCGGCTGCCTCGATTGATACGGTAAAGTTGGTCGAGTAGCGCGCGTTATTGTCGTTGACCATCAAGGGTAATTTCAGGTGACGGCAGCGCTCTTCAGTCAGCGTCAGGCAGATCAGTCCCCGGCCCTCGGCCGCCATGAAATTGATGTGCTCAGCCGTCACAAATCCTGCGCCGATGACGAGATCGCCTTCATTCTCGCGATCTTCATCATCAACAAGGATGACCATCTTGCCGTCCCGATAATCCTGAAGCACTTCCTCAATCGGGCTGACACGATGTCTATCGTCCGTCTCGCTCATTATTGAACCTTATCTCTGTCGGACAAGTCTAGCCGTCGGACTCCTATCCTCGAAAGAGCCAAACTCGGCCGCAATCCGTTTTTTCCTCAACTGCATTCCTGCATGCGTTTCAGGTAACGGGCGACCATGTCTACCTCAAGATGAACACTGTCTCCTGTTGTTAGCCGGCCAAGTGTTGTGACGCCGAGAGTATGCGGAACAAGATTTACCTCAAATATTACTTCCGCTGGAGTGTCCTTCACGTTATTCACAGTCAGGCTGACACCGTCCAGGGTGACAGAGCCCTTTTCCGCGATAAAGGCCGCCACCTCACGTGCTCCGGAAAACCGCAACCGGGTTGACCGAGCTGAGGCTGTCGACTCAATCAGGGTAGACAATCCATCAACATGCCCGCTGACCAAATGTCCCCCGAACCGATCCTGGGCACCCATTGCCAATTCAAGATTGACGCCGTCACCCAGTTTCCAGTTTCCGAGCAATGTCCTGGATAACGTCTCTTTTGACACATCAAAAGAAAGACAACCCGATGTAATACCCACGGCGGTCAGGCAAACACCCGCTACAGCAATACTGTCACCAAGTTTCACGAGGGTCGTATCGAGAGCGTTCGGCCGGATGCCGATGACGAGATCGCCCACATGAGGTTCTAAAGACTCGATCTTCCCAATATCCTGAATGATCCCAGTAAACATCGCCTACCCCTCTTTTGACGGACTATAAATGAGCCGCAAGTCCCGTCCAATTCTCGAAACGTCCTTCAGCTCAAACTTGACGCGATCCCCTATGGACCGAATTCCTCGCATGACGAACATACCTCTGCCGCCCGAGCCGAGCATATCAGGCGACTGGTACACCCAAATTTCATCTACCAAGCCACGAGAAACAAAAGCACCTGCCACACCGGCCCCCGCTTCGACTAAAACCTCGTTACAAGCGCGCTCCGCGAGCATATCCAGAACCCCGGCAACATCCACCCGACCATCTTCTCCAGTCAGGCATAACTTTTCGGTTCTCGCATCAAATCCGTAGCCTTCATCATCTTCACGGCTCGTGACAATCAATACGTCTCCAGGCTCGGAAAACAGACGAGCGCTCGGATCCACTTGACCATTCCCATCCAGAACTACCCGCAGGGGCTGCACAACGTCTTCGTCGACACGAGCATTCAGGCGCGGATCGTCCTCCCTGACCGTCCCGATCCCTGTCACAATTGCACAGCTTCTTGCCCTTAACTGATGCACCTCTGCCCGTGCAGCCTCTCCCGTAATCCATTGACTGCTTCCATCATTAGCAGCAGTTCGGCCGTCCATCGTGGCCGCCACCTTGAGCCTGACGAGAGGGCGACCACTTGTCATCCTTTTGCAAAAACCTGCATTGAGCTCGACCGCGCCGCAGTCTTGTTGCGATATCTCCGCCGCAATACCCTCGGTTCGAAGCATATCAATTCCCCGACCGGCAACTTGCGGGTTGGGATCAATCATCGCTGCCATAACTCTGCTGACCCCAGCATCCAAGAGGGCTTGGGCACAGGGCCCTGTGCGCCCGGCGTGCGCGCACGGTTCGAGACTGACAAAGACCTCGCTTCCCTTCGCCCGCTCACCAGCGACAGAAAGCGCGTGGATTTCCGCATGAGGCTCACCCGCCCGTTCATGCCAACCTTCGCCGACAATCTCTTCACCCTGGACGACCACGCAGCCTACGCGCGGGTTTGGCTTCGTTGTATACAAGCCCCTTTTGGCAAGTTCCACCGCGCGGGCGATAAATCGATGGTCTCGGTCCAACTGATCAGTGGTATTCATTTCTTCCGACCTGATTTGGGCTCTGCTAGCAGTGACAACTGGGCAACGTTGCTCGGAGCGTGTTGATCCTTTCGCAGCCGGTCAATCTCTTTGCTGAAAGCCGCCACATCCTCGAAACTCCGATAAACCGACGCATAACGGACATAGGCAATTTCATCAATCTGGGGGAGAAGACTCATCACAATTTCCCCGATCGCAGCAGATCGTACCTCCAGCTCACCGCTTAACTGAATCTGACGGCTGACGTCGTTGATCAGCGCATCCACCTGATCAAGGCCTACCGGCCGCTTCTCTAGAGCACGAAGCAATCCCCGGCGAAGTTTCTCTTCATCCCAGGTTTCCCGCCTGCCATCACTCTTGACGACTCTCGGCTGTTCACGCTCAAAACGTTCAAATGTCGTGAAGCGATGGCTGCAGGCCTGACACTCTCGACGCCGCCGTACGCTCGCACCAGCGTCACCCAATCGCGAGTCAATAACCCGGGTATCGTCGCTGGAACAGGCGGGGCAACGCATAGCAGGCCTCTCAGGCGCCGCAACAGGCCTAAGGAGCCGGGTCGCCCTCCGCTTCCGCGCCTTCCTTGGCCACTGGGAGCATATCCTCGCGGGAGATGCCCAGGACCAATACGGCGGGACTGGCGACGAAAATTGAAGAATAAGTTCCAATCAATACACCGATCAAGAGCGCAATAGCGAACCCTTTGATGATCTCACCGCCGGCCAGCAGGAGGGTCAACACCACCAGCAGGGTGGTCACAGAAGTCAGCACGGTACGCGGCAAGGTTTCATTGACCGAGCGATTCATTATCTGAAGGACCGAGCCTTTACGCATTTTCCGGAAGTTATCCCTTATACGGTCAAACACAACGATCGTGTCATTCAGTGAATAACCGATGACTGCCAGGACAGCCGCGAGAACCGGTAATGAAAACTCGATTGCCAGAACAGAAAACACGCCCAGCGTGATCAGGACATCGTGAACCAGGGCGATAACCGCGCCGACGGCAAAACGCCATTCAAACCTGAACGCAACGTAGATGAGAATACCGATCAACGCATATAGCATTGCGAGTCCGCCCTTCTCGGTCAGTTCGTCGCCTACCTGCGGACCCACAAACTCGACTCGGCGCATTTGGACCTGACAATCCTTCACCCCTCCTCCGGTGCCGACACATTGCTGCAAGCCGCCTTGCGCACCCTCTGTCAAGGTCTCTGCAGCTGCAATCCTGAGAGCGCCGACGACATCGCTGCTCTGTTCAGATGCCGCCTTATCGGCACTCACCGGAAGCCGGACGAGAATATCTCTTGAAGTGCCGAAGTACTGGACAATGGCATTCTCAATCCCGGCTTCTTTTAGCGTTGATCGAACCGCTACCGGATCTGTCGACTGCAAATACTCCAGTTCGACCAAAGTGCCGCCTGTGAAATCGATCCCGAAATTCAGGCCGCGAACGCCGAGCGAGCCAATACTGACTGCGAGAAGCACGGCGGACAATATCCATGCCGTCCGGCGCCTGCCAAGAAAATCGAACTGGGTGACTTTTTTAAAGATCCGCATTGCTTCAGCCGCTAGATTGCCAGGGACTTGACGCGCTTGCCGCCATAGAGATAGTTCACCAACGCGCGAGTTACCACGATCGCCGTAAACATTGACGTGATGATCCCGATGCTCAAGGTGACCGCGAATCCCTTGATGGGGCCGGTTCCAAAATTAAACAGTACGATGGCCGCTATTAGGGTAGTAATGTTTGCATCGACAATAGTTG
>MDSX01001728.1_pt1 | contig 21504 bp, 15 predicted proteins | sample 811141 | NCBI WGS metagenome assembly MDSX01 (sample SAMN05326642, study PRJNA326480) | marine metagenome | isolation source: seawater | place: Atlantic Ocean: South East | collected 2010 | reverse complement strand
GCATGAGAATCGCCGCCGCCCATGCACTTCGACCTCCACTACGACAGTAGACGACAACGTCTACATCCGCCGAAACCTCTCCCGTACGTCCCGGAAACTCACCTGTAGGGATTCGAAGCTGGTCATAGTCGGGCAAGTCGGCGATCTCTGCCTCGTGGTACTCACGAACATCTACAAGCGTGGGTATTTCCCCAGAATCGAGACGTTCCTTGAGTTCCAGCGGCGTGATTTCTTTGACGTCAAAATCGTTATTCATCTACTTATTCTTAAGAGTGACTCGAGTAAGGTTGCAGACCGGAGAGCCGCCCCGCGGTTGCGCTGAATATACTGGGCTGAAGCAGCTCCCGCGGCCCTCCTGCGAGCTTCGTCAGTCAACCAAGCGGTGGCCACCTCCGTTAATTCTTCCACATTCTGCACTGCCTCCGCACCTCCGCAGTCAATAAGGTCTGCAGCCGCACGTACACTGTGGTGCTGAGGGCCGAACAAGACTCCGCTTTCCGCAGCGGCCGGCTCTAAAACGGAATGAAGACCCCGGCCGTGGAACCCGCCACCAACGAAGGATACAGAAGCCAATCCGTAGAGGTTAGCCAACACGCCAACACGATCCACCACGATCGCATTAGGGCGAAGACTAACTTCAGGTGCGTCACCCGCTAGGGCGTCTTCCAAGTTGCTGAGGGTCGTTGCCCACCAGCCGTCCTTTTCCAGGCGCTCAATCAGCTTCGCAACAGCCAACTCAGATGGCTTATGGGGAGCAATGATCAAACGAAGATCTGTGACCGTCTCCCGAGTGGAAACAAGAGCCGGAAGAAGAACATCTTCATCTGATACCCACGTGGAACCGGCGACCACGGTCGGTCGGACATCAGCCTGCAACAGCGCATGCCACCGTTGCCGAAGGTCTCGTCCTCGGAACCGGTACACCGCGGAATCGATACCAGGGTCACCCGTGGTCCTCACCGCCCGCGGACTGACACCTAGCGACTGAAGCGCCAATGCATCTTCTTCGGAATTAGCGCACGCGAGTGACAAAGCATTCCAAGAAGGCTTCATCAACATCTTAGCTAATGGCCCCATCCGTCCGGACTCTCGGGTCACCACCGCGCCGATCATACCTACCGGGATTCCTCTACGATCCGCCTCGTTCACCAAGGTCGGCCAGATCTCTGTTTTGGTGAAGATGACCGCATCGGGGGCCACTGCCTCCATGACGCATCCTAGAGGACCCCTCAAGTCCCAAGGCAGATAGGTAGCTACATCTGCATTTATGCTCCGTGTGATTTCTTCGGCAGAGGGAGAAAAGAACGTATACAGCACCTGGACATCCGGGCGAAGTGCTCGAAGCTCTCGAATGACCGCTCTCGCTTGGAAACCCTCGCCTACGCTAGGTGCATGAACCCATACGACTGGTCGATCTGGATCCCTCAACGTCCGTCCCCAGAGTGATAAGAGATCGTGGGAGCGACGGCGTCCAGAGAGACCTCTTGCAAGGTTTGAACTGCCGATTGAGAGGAGCGGAGATAACAGACGAACTACGCCCCACGCGAACCGATATAGAACGCTCAAGAAGTTCCGGTATTCAGTTTCGGAGAAGATGAATGCAAGGAGCATAGGGCGGCAGCGCTACGGCCGGTAGATTTAGTTATGAACTATCAGATCACTGTCCGCTTCGGCGGGAGACACCAGCGCTATCACACATTCAAGGTCTCCGCAGATAATGCGGCGGAAGCGCTCCGACAAGCCGCTGACAAAGTACCAGAGGAAATCGCTGCCGATGTCGACCTTATCGAGCTACGTGTGGCGATCAATCCGGATGAACGCTCATATCTCGACGAGGCTAGCAGCGGTGCCTGATCCTTTGCGCAGGTGCAAATCATCACCAGAGATCGTGCTCTAATGAGCACCTATCCCAAGATCGTTCGTCGTAACAGTCGAGGCCTGTTCGCTGCAGCAGCACTCGCATTGGTCGCTGGATGCACGGCGTGCTCGCCGCTTTACGTCGTCAGGGCAGGAATTGCCGAAATAGGAATTCTGAGGGGCCGACAGCCCATTCACGAGATTCTAAACGACACCACCGTCAACCCTGATACACGTAGCAAGCTCGCGTACGTAGTCGACGCTCGTCGTTTCGCAGCAGAGGACCTCGGAATCGACGTGGGTGATTCTTACACGATGTTCACCCAACTCGACCGAGACACGCTTGCTATGGTTGTGACGGCAGCGTGGCCCGATCGTCTAGTGCCCAAGACATGGTGGTTTCCCATTGTGGGCCAAGTTCCCTACAAAGGCCACTTCTCATTACAGTCCGCTCTTGAGGAAGAAGCCAGCCTAGCAAACGAAGGTTATGACACGTGGGTCAGGCCTACTTCAGCCTTCAGCACCCTCGGATGGTTTAACGACCCAGTACTCTCTACTGCACTCAAGACGGACGAAGTCGAAGTTGTAACCACTGTTATTCACGAACTGGCGCATCAACACTTGTTCCTGCCGGGCCAAGTAGAATTCAACGAAAGTTTCGCAACGTTCGTAGGTCGGGCGGGTGCCGCACGTTACTTCTGCACACGAGAAGGGAGTGGCCCCCAATCCATCAAGTGTCACCGAGCATTAGCCAGATGGCGAGACAGTCAGGTCTTCAGCATCTATCTGGACGGCCTCGTCAATAGGCTAGAGGCAGTATACGACGATCCAGAGCTGACCCCGGAACAGAAAGCCACAGAACGACTGCCAATCATCGCGAGTGGGTTGCAGGAATTCGACGAACAGGTAGCACCTGCCCTAGAGTCTCTTACCTTCGCGGGCTTCCGACATGAGAAGGTCAATAATGCGACCCTCCTTTCATACATCCGTTACTATAAGCGGCTCTTGGATTTCAACACCTTCCTCGAATCCCACGAGGGTGACCTGGCCCAGGCCCTGTCAGATATTAAGGAGCGGGTGCGAGACGCCAGTGATGCGTTCGATGTGATCCCCCACACTCGACCACTGGAGTCGAGTACGAAGGCAGTTCCGAGAGACTGAAGCAGGACCCAGAATCTCAGAGGCCATCTTATACGACGGCGCACTGGGAAGCCTGCTAGGGCTGCTCTGACTACTGGTCCGGAATCGTGATCTCTCTAACAACGCTGCCGTAGCTTTCCCAATACGTGATCTTTTGGACCATGACGGGGTCGTCCGTTGTCGGCTGAATCTCTCCATCCGTCGAGATCGCGCGGGACGTTACGGTATGGGCACCAGGAGAAGCTGCCCATTCTAGGTGCCAAAAGGTCCACGTGTAAGGATCGTCCGCTCCTTCTCCGAGTGCCACCGGCTGCCAGTCCCCGCCATCGATACTGACCTCAACTCGGTCAATCGGTTTGCCCCACGCTGCACCATTTATCCGATATCCACCATCGGTTCGTACAACGTTGGCAGGGATTGAGTTGATATTTGTTCGACCCACCGAGGTTTCAGCCCAGACACCATCTTCGTCAGAGCCTTCCTGACGCAAGGTCACATAGTCACGAGCCATGAACTTGCCCATGAAGCGAGTGTCACGGACCTCGATCCGGGTCAACCACTTCACATTAGCAACACCATACCAGCCCGGAGCAATTAACCTCAGGGGATACCCATTACCGATCGGCAAAGACTCCCCATTCACTGCCCACGCCAAGAGGACGTTATCCCGCATAGCGTCTTCTAAAGACAAACTCCGAGCGAACTGTTGATCGACCTCAATATCATCCCTATGCAGCAGTGTCTCTGTTCCAGTGTCAGCACCGAAAAAAACGATCTCGACCCCACCGTCGTGAATTCCTGCCTCTCGAAGAAGAGGTGCGAGTGGAATCCCAGTCCACTTAGCATTGTGCACCGCCCCCATAAACGTGGCGAAGCCGCGATTCCCAGCGCATTCAAGTAGCATCGTAACGTCTTGCTGCGGTCGTGACCGGATATCATCAAGCGTCAGCGTCATTGGTCGATCTACCATACCTGCGATCTCTAGCCTCCAAGCCTCACCGTCTAGCTCAGGAGTGCCATAGTGACCTACGCTGAATAGTTGCTCGGTCGGAGTAACCCAAGAATCCAAGGCCTGCCAGTCGAGCGTATTCGCACGCCCTCCGGCCGGCGGCGCATTAGTCCATGGAATCACGTCATCCTGAGACGAGATCCGTTCAAGACGCTCCGCAAAGTCAGCCGGAAAAACCGCAGCAGCAGCGGCGACTGCCCCACCACGTCGAATCACCTCTCGACGAGACATCACCTCAGAGGTCACATCCTCGAGACCGTAGAGTTCCGCGGGGATCTTCGCCTGTGGCCGTGACCGATCTGCCATGCTTCGTTGCCTCCGTTCAATTGAGAACGGCCAATCTGTGGAAATGATGCCCTACACGCCATTCATATCACAAGACACATGAGACGATTAGAGCCCTGACACTCCTTCATCCGGATACTAAACCGGGCAAGAACCGCCACAATTGATCATCGTGTGAGGAGGAATGTCGCTTTAACAATTAGGCGACGATCGCGAAACATGAACGTTGACAGGGGGTCTGTCGGATCCCGGCGAAGCTCATCGTAAGCGACAAACACGTCACTGCCTGGACGATAAGTCCAGCGGAACCGTGCACTCGTGCTGAGCTGCTCTGAGAGTGAGTTGTACTGGGTGATTGATCGGATTGCCATCGCAGGCGAGATGGAAAAATCGACCCTTACCGATGCCAGATCCACCTCGAAATCGCCACTTGGAAGGTCGACATCGTTTCGAGTCCATGACGCTTCCGTGGCGAGACGGTCGGTCAGCCTAGCACCTATCTTACCCTGTGTGTCAAAGCGATCCCCACCGTAGAATTGCTGAGGGGACAACATCAATCCGTAGTAGAAGCGACGCGAGGGACTCGAGTCGAAAGAGATCCTGTACTCGTTGAAGTCATAGTCGCCCGCAGGGATCACTACGTCATTCAAAGAGAATTCACGATCGACACGGTCAAAAATGTCATTCCACCAAAGGTTCAAATACGCACCATTGTCAAAGCGGACACCAAGCATATAGTGCCAGCGGTCGGCCAGCCTGAGTCCCGTCTGATCGGTGGTATAGATGTAGTTGACCATCGGTGACAGAACACGAATGCCCCAAAAGTCCGGCCTAGGACTCCTCTCTATGTGCCACTTAGAAGTCCTTATTCCATTGCGGGGCAGAAATCCCGCTTCCGGGTTAAAGTCGTTCTCAAAATCACCGTACTCGCCATAGATCTTCCAGTCAGCATCTAGCCACTGAGCATTTATATAAGTGCCCATCCCACCCCAACCTTCATCCTCACGAATAGACGTATTCGGGTCATCGACTGGAACGTTCAACCCTGACGTCTCGGTCGCCGCCACAAACCCCTGAATCGTGAAATTTGGGTGTGGCGCGATGGAAGCATCGATAGCATACGTGCGGTTAAAATAGCTTGTGTCATTGGGTAAATCACCGAAAGCGTCAATGTCCGTTTTGTTGATCACTAGGGCACCGACTCGAGATCGGCCCCAGTTTCGACTGAACTTGGCCACAGCGAAGTTCTCGGCAGCCGTACCCATCGCCTCGTCGGTCTGCACCGTCATCACCGCTAAGTCGTTTCGACCCACCTTTCCAGTCAACCGCGCGCCCCCGATGATCGGGACATTATCCCCGCTCTCTGTGAGGCCTATGCGACGGCTGAAAAAGAGCTCAGCATATCGATTGAATGGGTTCGCTGACCCGACACGAAACTTCCCAGAATTCTCTAGAAAAAAATCGCGTTTTTCAGGAAAAAAAAGAGCGAAACGAGTGAGGTTCACCTGCTCGTCATCAACTTCGGCCTGTGCGAAATCGGTGTTGACCGTCAGATCGAGATTCAAACCAGAGGAAAGCCCATACTTCATGTCGAGTCCGACATCCTGTTGCCAATCATTACTCTGTTCACCCGACGCCAGCGTGCTGCTCCCTCCAGCAGTTACGAATGGGGTAACCCTCAGGTCCATACCCCTATTGAGTTCCTGCATACCCTCGAGTACTCCGGCCCTACTTACCCTGGTGATGGTGAATTCTTTGGATATGGGAGCCCAGAAGGCTTGCTCATTCTTACCACCCATGTTCCGCATAATGTTCATGCCCCATACCTGCTGATCAGAGTCGTTAAAGCGAAGCGTTACCATCGGAATTGCAATTTCAACAACCCAACCATCTTCGAGGACTCTTGCAGCTACATGCCAAACTCCATCCCAGTCACGGTTGATGTTCGAACTAGAAAAACCAAACTGCCTCGCACCGCCCTCTCCCTCATTGAATACCTGCTGATCAAGCTGTGCGCCAAGCGGATTTGTCACGAACATGTACCCCGATCGTGAGTCCCTGAACGTGTCCAGAATGATCTGGATATTGTCTTCGTCCAAAATCCTATCAGAGTCGCGTCGCATTTCCGTCGCTACCACTCCATGATTGGAGCGCTGCCATGCCCGAACGCCAATGTAGAGATTCTGGGCGTCATACAGCAGATAGATTTCGGTGTCCTCGGTAGCAGGCGCGCCCTCTATTGGCTCCTGTTGGATCAGCTCGTTGATCAGCCCAGCCGGTCCCCAGACCCCTTGCTCAAGAATACCGTCGAGCGCCGGGGCAACGTCGGTCCGAGCAGCTCGTGCGCGATACTGGTCGCCCGCTTGCTGCGCCTCGACATCATTAAAAGTTATCGGCACAACAATTATGCTGAGCACCATGGTGCAAACCATATTTCGCAGCAAGACAGACATTGAGTGACCGATGACTGGAAAGTCGGTTGGATAGGATACGACCTCCGTTAGGACACCTGACGGAGCCAAGATGATGAGAACCAGACTTATCGGGAGCATTGCGCCTTCGTAAGTTCTAGTTTGATTTTGGCGCCCCAACGACACCGAATGTACGGCACCAAGGGAGCAACCCATCAAAAGCGACATCCAAATAGCCCAAGAAGCCGAACTCCTACCAATACAGGAGATCGCAGCTAAAATCGGGCTCGGACCAAAAGACATACAGCCGCACGGGCACCACAAAGCCAAGATCCCACTCGAAATTGCTAGAGCTATGGGAGGGCGTGATGGTAAGCTTGTGCTGGTCACGGGGATCAGCCCCACCGCCGCAGGCGAAGGAAAGTCAACTGTATCCGTGGGCCTAGCCGATGCCCTTAATCTCAGAGAGCGCAATCCAGTACTGTGCCTCCGCGAGCCCAGCCTCGGACCAGTATTTGGAATCAAAGGAGGCGCAGCTGGGGGTGGCTATAGCCAAGTCGTACCTATGGAGGAAATCAACCTCCACTTCACTGGAGACTTCCACGCAATCAGCTCAGCCCACGGTCTACTGTCTGCTGTTCTAGATAACCACCTCTACAGACCTAACACACTCGGCATTGACCCAACTAGGCTCACGTGGCCGCGTGCGATTGACATGAATGACCGGGCGCTGCGGAACATCATAGTCGGTCTTGGTGGTCGGACTGGTGGTGTCCCGCGACAGGATGGCTTTGTCATCACAGCTGCTTCCGAGATCATGGCGATCTTCTGCCTCGCCAACGGCACCACCGACCTGAAAGAGCGTATCGACCGAATCATTATCGGCTACACCCGAAGCGGAGAACCGATAAGGGCAGAGGGCCTCGGAGTGTCTGGAGCCATGGCCGCCCTGCTCAAGGACGCGGTAAGTCCCAACCTGGTGCAGACTCTCGGTGGAACCCCAGCGCTCATACACGGTGGACCTTTCGCGAACATCGCACACGGTTGCAACTCCCTGACGGCGACTCGGGTTGGTCTTTCGCTAGGTGACGTTGTAGTTACGGAAGCCGGCTTCGGAGCAGACCTGGGAGCGGAGAAATTCTTCGACATCAAGTGTCGGTTTGGTGACCTGAACCCTGAGGCGGCAGTAGTTGTCGCCACAGTCCGCGCAATAAAGATGAATGGAGGGAAGAGCAAGGATGACCTCGCGTCTGAAGATGTTGAGGCCGTAAGGCGCGGCTTTGTGAACCTCGAAGCTCACGCGAATAATGTCCGCAAATTCGGTGTACCTCCGGTGGTAGCGATCAACCGATTCCTGACAGACACGGACGCTGAGATCGCCGTATTGCTTGATGGCTGCGCCGAAATGGGAGTTAGAGCAGTTGTTGCGGATCCGTGGGGTGAAGGCGGTGCGGGATGCCTAGACCTCGCAGATGCCGTATGGGAGATCCTGACATCCGGAGAGGCGGCCTACACGCCACTATACCCCAATGACATGGGCCTAATTGAGAAAATGGAAACCGTAGCCCAGGAGATTTATGGTGCTGACGGTCTGGATATCCACCCATCTGCCGCCAAAGAAATTGCTGTTCTGGAGGAAGCTGGTATGCGTGACGCACCCGTGTGTATCGCAAAAACCCAGTATTCGTTCTCTGATGATCCGGCGCTCTTAGGACGACCATCGGGTTTCCAGATTCACGTACGCGAGGTCACTCCTTCCGCTGGCGCCGGGTTTGTGGTTGCAAAGACGGGTGCCATTATGACGATGCCCGGTCTAGGTGCTGTACCATCTGCGATGGGCGTTGATCTCGTGGATGGGGTGGTGACGGGACTGTTTTGACCTGACGAATTGGAGGCCCCGGTCAATCTCACATGGTATCCTGCCCTGACGGAGAGTCAGCGCAAAACCCATAGCATTAGTGAACAACCTGACTTGCGAATCCCAACACTTTCTGGATCAACCTTCCCTGAACATCATCGAAGATCTCATCAATCTCGGCGGTGGTAGCAGCTACAGCGAGAGCAACGGACTCGCCAGCCCGGGAAGCGGCGCGGACCTGATTAGCGACTGGAGCCAAGGCACCAACGCCAACATCTCCGAAGCTCTTAAGCTCTTCCTGTCTCCCGAGTGCTTCAAGCGATAGGGCACCGAGCAGGTCCAGACGCGTAGCACTTTCTCCCCAAAAAACTGAATCAGGTGTTGCATCAACGACTGCAGTCCAGGCACGGCTCGCACCCTCTGAGTCATCGCCGAGCCAGCGCGACAAGGCAAGGAGAAAACGAGGTAACCGCTCTTCGGGAGAGTATGGGCGACCCTGCCCAAGTCGCTCTGGCCACGTCATTGCCATTAAGAAGTGATCGTTGGCTACTTCAAGTTCACCCCGTTCGAGAGCGACCAGACCAGCCATGACTTCAGCGTCGGCAAAGAGCTGATGCGCTCCGAGCGAGTGCTCGGATGGCAAGACCTGAATATCGTGCATGATCCGAATGGACTCTTCGTATCGCTCTAACTCGTTAAGGCTCCGAACATGAAGCAGCGCGAGATCGAAATCTCTGGGGAAAATCTCAAGCGCTGACCCTGACGCCCTGACCGCCTCATCCCAATTCCGAGCTGCCTGCATATGTTGAATTAGAGGAATCCTGAGTAAGCGCTCATCCGGATTGAGCTCCACAGCGTAGCGGAGATCCCGCTCTCGATCTGCTTCGTCGTCATTCACGAGGAGTGCTCGAGTCGTGTACACCGGAGCATAGTCCGGCTTCAATCCGATCGCGCGTAACTCGTTAGCAGCTTCAAGAGGTCGGTCACGAGCAGCCAAAACCAAGGCCAGAAGGTACCTCCATCCCCAGTGGTCTGTGTTATCTGCAGCCCAAGTGAGTACAGGCAGCATCTCTCTACGGAAAGGAAACACAAAGTCTACAGAAGCTGGTGCGCCCAAGTCACCGACGTTACCTGCAGAATGAGCGATCCAGGCACGTGTTAGGGGTTCGACACTTGTCCCGTCTGCCAGAGACATCACCGCCCTCGCTTCACCCATCCTACCGACCGCGGCATATGCCAGTCCAAGCTCGATGATCTCTTGTCCCGGGAATTCACCTCTAAACCGGGCGCGAAGTTCTGCTCTCGCTTCATTTCCATCCTCCGCCAGCCAGTGCTCAGCGAACGGTATGTGCGACATGGGATCAATCTCTTCAATCCGTTCTAACGCGTTTGAGGCCCGAAGAGAGTCTCCTTCTGCTCGAGCAGACACCGCCAGGATGTGATATGCGGGAAGAGCATAGACGTCATAGTCGAGAGCCATGTTCGCGTATCTGGTCGCCTCCTTCCAGTCACCCTCTACGGCTTCCAGTTTGGCAAGTTGCTGATACGAGACGGATCGGTACTGCATGCCTCGAGCGGCCCAGCCAAAAGCCTCGTGAGCGTCGAGCACCTTTCCGGCGGCTAAGTAGAGGTTTCCCGCGAGGAAATTTGCCTCGGTATCATAGGCATCTAATTGAAGTGCACGGCGAGCATATAGAAGTCCCGTAGAGTTCAGGCCACGCCTGAATTCCAAGTCGGCTAGACCAAGGAGGGCTTCCCGATGCCAAGGCTCGGCATCCAATACCTCCTCATAAGTATGCCGCGCCTCCGCAAGTCGCCTCCCTTGCACAAGCTCGGATGCAGCCTCGGCGTTCCTATCGGCCCAGGGTATGGAAGGCACCGCCTCAGGCGGGGTCTGGAAAGGGCGATCCAGTGATTTCGACTGTGGGTCACTGTCGTAGTGCAGGCCAAGAGCACCAAGCGTAATTACAACATCGGCATCCTCAGGCACCTCTACACTCCAAGAGACAGGCTCAAGCACATTGAAGTCCCTTGCATCGGTAAGGACAGTATCTCCGCCTACAGAGATCACGAGCGTGTCTGCGGCGGCGACAAAAGAATGAGCGCGCACGAGCACTTCGGTCCCAATCCGCTCCAGGTAGAGAGCTCCTTCACGGGACGCCTCTGTGAGGCCCCCGAGTCTCTCTACTGGAAACCATGTTTCCGTCCACCTGTCCGAGCTCCCCGGTGAAAAACCAACCTCAGAGATCGGGTTCACCTCTCCGCTCGGTGAATATTGAACCAGCAAACGGCCAGCCTGAAATTCTATGTACTGGCCATCAGTATCGGTCAAAAGATCTTCCCAGATTCCTCCATGGCGCGACAGAGCCCACAGCCAGAGCTTCTGACCGGGCATTTCCTCGTAACGCCCCCAGTGACCAAACCCATAGTCCTCATCTTCGAAGTAACCTCCAAAAAAATCTTGGTGTGACCCGACCACGTGGTAAGACTTGTTGCCTCCGAATCGATTCTGGTCGTACGCCGGAAGAAACCGGCCCTCAGGGTCTACCGGCCAGCTCTGCTCTGCGCCAGGATGCTCTAGGTACGCGTTCCCTGGTATAGAGAGGACTAGGTCATCCTTAGCGAAAGCTGCCCCGGTCATCCAATTGTAGTAGGGGTGCTCCAGTGGCGTTGGATTTTGCCACTGCGCATGTGTCTCGAAGTAAGCCCGATCCGCGGGGAGTCTGATTTCGACCCGCCAACGAGTCCTAGAGGGCAGGTCCATTGCCCCGACAAACACACTCGCACTCCCATCGTCATTCTCACTAAGCAGGTAGTCGACCGGGCTCGCAGTAGATGGAGTGTGCCCAATCACGCCGAAATTGAACTCAATCCCCCCAGAGGTCCATGGGCCCCTTAACGCGATGTTCCGAAATTTCATCACCTCGTTTCGGTAGATGAATTCGTGGCCAGTCGCCTTCACCCTTGCGCCCCACACCTTTCCGCCAACTTCCGGCAAAACCCACACTTCGATCCAGTCATTCTCTAGGGTGACCACAGTCCATTCCCGCAACTCGGACTCGTGTGCGTATCCCTCGAACTTGTGATAAGGATATAGGCGCGGGTCCTGAGTTAGCACAGGGATCGGATTCGCATCCGAATACGGATAGGTAGCTAGCGCAATCCGCTCCTCGGCCACCGTGGCTCGGGTCTGACCGGCCAATTCGTGGGTACCTAGAACGAATGACATACACAGAAATCCCTGAAGCCCTAGAAAGGCTATAAGACGGATCAGCATCGGCACGGCGCAAAGGTTGGGTTATGAAGAGAGCGACACGATGGCCCCGCATCGATCGCACGGCAAATTGCTATGCGACTAACCAGTGTGATACCAAGCCCAGAAACGGCTGCGTGAGTGATTCCTCTTGCACATCCCTGAACTCTGACGCTATCTGCATGTCAGATGATCTCCAGAGGATGCTGTCATGTTCTTTCGCCAAGTTATGGATCAGGAACTCGCTCAATACGCGTACTTACTGGGATGCCAACGCACCGGGGAGGCTCTGATAATCGATCCAGGACGCGATATCGATCGATACACGGAGATAGCGAAGGAGGAGGGTCTGTGCATTGTAGCTGCTACCGAAACACATATCCACGCTGATTTCCTCTCAGGACTGAGAGAGTTCGCCGAGCATCACCAAGTCACCATCTACCTGTCAGGAGAAGGAGGAGACGACTGCGCATACGTTTGGCCTAAGGACTCGGGCTACGACATCCGCAAGCTGAAAGACAATGACGAGTTCATGATCGGAAACATTTGCATCCGGGCATTACATACACCCGGACACACACCGGAGCACATGAGTTTTCTCGTTACGGACACGGGTAGCGGAGCCACAGAACCGATAGGCATTGCCTCAGGTGATTTTGTGTTCGTAGGAGATCTCGGGCGTCCCGACCTTCTTGAAACGGCTTCCGGTGTAAGTGGCACGCAGGACCCTTCTGCTCGTCAACTATACAAGTCTACAGAGCGATTCTTGGCACTACAGGACCACCTGCAAGTATGGCCAGGGCACGGCGCAGGCAGTGCGTGTGGGAAGGCTCTCGGCGCCGTACCAATGTCCACAGTTGGCTACGAAAGAAAATTCAACGCTGCCTTGGGCTTTCAGACGGAAGAAACCTTCGTTGGGTCTATTCTTGGTGGACAGCCAGCACCCCCACTGTACTTCACCCGAATGAAGGAGTTGAATAGAGAGGGCGCCCCCATTCTCGGGCCCCTACCGGTCCCGAAACTGTGTGGAATCGAGGACCTCATTCTGCAGAGCACGGCTAGCCATGCAGTGATCATAGACACACGACCGGATCGAAAACAATTCATGGCAGGCCATGTGGCAGGGTCTCTCTACGCACCGCTAGGGATAAGTTTTGCAATGATCGTTGGTTCCTACGTTGACCCGGCCGCGGAGATCTATCTGATTCTCGATGAGGAACAAGTCAACCTCGCTGTTCGAACCCTAGTCAGGATTGGCTACGACAACATTTCGGGCTTTACTCCGCCCTCAGAGCTTTCCAGCAGTCGGTTAGCCGACCACTCACTGTCACGGATCGAGTTCTCGGATTTGGATGCAAACGTGAGTAGCGCTGAATGGACGATCGTGGACGTTCGAGGTTCGTCGGAGTTTGAAACAGCTCACATCCCCGGAGCGCTAAATATTGCGCACACTCGTCTAGCGTCTCGTATCAATGAGGTCCCCAGAGGAAAACCTGTGATGACATACTGTCGATCCGGCAACCGGGCCTCAGCGGCAACAGCACTCCTCGCGCGAGAAGGATTTGACGTCACACTTGTCGACGGTGCGTTCGAGGATTGGGCCGGCCTACGTCAGGAAGTTTAGACCACAGGAATCGCTCGATCCTTAAGGGCTTATAAAACGATATCGCCACCCGGATCACGTTCCTGAAGTCTATCCAGCAGCCTCTCTGCTTCGGCCTTGAGTGCTCGCTCCGTATCTAGATCACGTTTCGCCTTATCCCAGAGGGGCTCACCCACCTCACCTAACGGAACGACAAGGACCGCACCCTCAATCGCTAAGGAGCCGAGCAAATCGGCGGACATTTCAATCAGTGACGGCGGCTCTTTGTCACCCGCCTCCACCAAAACCGCTGTACCATCTCCAAGAGAATCGACAACCCAGACCTCGAACTCATGCTCACTCATACACATACCTCAAAACCTCCTGTCCCCCCGCACCGAAAAGCCTCGCCTCATCGCCGTTGTCATTCCAGACCGCATTTCCGTTGTTCATGAAAAAAGAGACTCCGTCCGTCGTACCGTAACCGGTGTACACCACAACTCTGCGGCCGCCATCAATGTTAGAACCCGACGGAAAGCGAAAGCACCGGCTCGAGAGGTCACAGAGCCGCCACATTCCGATGTCCACGCTTGTGGGGCTGTGATTTTCGATCACCACATACTCAGCATTTAGATTTGGAGCATCCTGACTACTAGTGCCTGCATTTACGGTTAGCGTAAGAATGTCCTCCATTCTACTCGTTGTCTGATTGCTAGGGAGCATCCCGGAAACTAGGTCAAGCTGGCCACCGGAATCATCCCCGGGCCTGAGTTGATTAATGTCCCAATATCCCATCGATTGGAGCTCAACTTGATCATAAGAGGCCTCCCCTAGCACTGTTTCATAACGACCGTCAGAGAAGCCTAACACGGTGACGGTACCGTCCCGGTCGGTACGCAGTACCTCCTCGGCAACGGAGCTATACGCCGCTAGTGCCTCGGGGCGGGGATGCCCATACGGGTTAGTTGCACCGACCGAGATGACTACGACTTCCGGGGCAGCTTCCTCTAAGAATGAATGGGTAAATCCATTGACTGCGCCGTGATGAGGAGCCTTTAGCAAGGTCACATCCTCGACGACCCCTCTTGCTTGCCAAAATTCCAGTTCGGGTCTCTCTGAATCTCCTGAGAAGAAGGCTAGGAACTCGCCATACCTGAGTAGGACCCCTACCGATCGATTGTTTTGCCCTTCCATCGACGGCGGCAGGGGAAGGATATCCAGAGAAATCTCATCTAGAGTGAGAGTCCTCGGCACAGCCTGAAGATACCGAACATCCAAACGCTCGACATGAGCCATAAGTTCCCTGTATGTCTCTGTCGTGTGGGGCGTACCATTATCGACATAGGTGTCTACAGGGCGAGCTGTGAGAACGTCATCCAACCCGCCTATGTGATCGGCGTGCGCATGAGTTGCTATAAGAAGAGCGATCTCGCTAACGCCTAGCCTCGTCAATTGACGAAGGGGTGAAACCCGCCCTGCATCGATCATTACAACTCGGCCACTCGGCGTGCGGATCACGGTTGCGTCCCCTTGCCCTACATCGAGGAAGGTGATCGCAACCGGCTTCGGAGCCCCAGGATCCGCCATGGCTTGACCCGATACCGGGCTCGTTGCGGCCAGCGAGGCAACAAGCGCTAGCACAAAACGAACAGTCATGATCAACGATCCCCGTAATTCATGGCACCCACTCGAAGGTAACTTTCGGCTATTTAAGCCAACGAAACGAGCCAATCGCTCCTTCTAAAACTCTCTGAGCACTCTCCACAACGTAATGCGCCGTAACTCCTGACTCGGACTTTCGAGATCAGTTCGCTGGAACGGTAACGTACATACCCCAGCCTTCATTGGAACGTAAAGGCGCTGTCGGCGTGAACTCTACCCAGCCGACTGAAAGCTTGCGAGCCATAACCGCCGCGAAGGTCCCGCCCACGACGCCAAAGAAAAACGCTCCCCGACTCTGATCTCTCTCTTTCTGCTGCGCATCCAATTCGCTTTTGCTAACAGGATTCACGCAGTAGGTGTTCGATTCCTGCGCAGTGCACCCAGGCACTTTACCAAATCCAACCACCGGCCCAATGAAATAACCGAGCGCCGCGAACACTCCACCGCCGATCACTCCACCACCGAGTGTCCACATCGCAGGATTCCCCTTCTCCATACGTCGCTCCAGGGACACTTCTTCAAACAGGAGTGTGCGTCGCTGTATCGGTGCTGGGTCGCATATGGGTGCCTCTCCGTGCATCTCCCCGGCCCGACAAATAGGCTTACCTCGGCTCAGGAGAGTGAAGGTGTTGCCTTCCACCGAGAGCACTCTGCCAACGATCGCGCCGTTTACCCGGACTGAATCTCCGGCCAATAATGCACCCGCCGCACTTGAAGGCTGACCTGAGATGCCAGCAGCAGAGGAGCCGAGTACAATTATCCCTAGAACACATGCTCGACCGCAGAGAACCGTAAGGTTTCGTTTCAACTTTTTAGCCTTAGGTGCAGAATTTAGAGGTGTCCGCCAGATCACTACAGGCTGACAAATAACGCACCGTGAGGGTTGAGCGGAAACCCGCATGACCACTTAACCACCTTCTCTCCACCTAGAGACCCTGCGCCCGATATGTCGATATCTGCCCAGGCAACTCAGGTCAATTCCCAGAAACGTCCAGTGAAAAGGTCCACACCGTGGGCGCGTCAGCATCTGGCCGATCTCCCCGGGTCGCCCTCCCGCCAAGGATAGTGATGTACTGGCGCCCATTGATAGCGTAGGTCATCGGCGATCCTGTTCCGCGACCGACTTCTGCTGCCCAAATCTCCTGACCCGAATTCGCATCGAATGCGATCATTTGGTCACCACTCCCCCAGAACACCAGATTCCCCGCAGTAGAGAGAGCGCCTCCGTTCTGTCCCTGAGACTCTACGCGCCAGACTTCATGATTCTCAACCGGGTCCCAAGCTAGAAAGAATGTTCTAGGTCCCTGAATCTGTGGCCGGATCACCCCCTGCCCTCCTCTCAGGACAGTGCCCGTATTCCAAGCACCTTTTGTGTAGTCGAACCCCTCAGTCATTGCGTAGAAGTAGTTGTTATTCTTCGCAGGTAGGTAAACGAGACCGGTCTGACGATTGAAAGCCATCGGTGGCCAGTTATGTGCTCCCGTGGGGCCAGGGGCCAGATAGACACCTTGGCCAGTCTGCCCATAGCGCGCCTCAGGTGTCTCTATGGGGCGTCCCGAGTCATCGATGCCGGACGCCCAAGTAACGTCATCCGCGAAAGCTTCAGCTGAGATAAACTCACCGTTCACCCTATCAATCACGTAAAAGAAGCCGTTCTTAGGCGCTTGAACGATGACTTCTCTCATTTCACCTTCGATCTCAATGTCTAGAAGCATGAGCGGCTGCGTAGCCGTATAGTCCCAGTCGTCGCCCGGCGTGGTCTGGTAATGCCAGCGGTACTCCCCCGTGTCTCCGTCTAAGGCCACAATCGAGGACAAGTACAAGTTGTCACCCCCTCCCGGACTGCGATGATCACGATTCCAAGGCGATCCATTCCCCGTGCCTATATAGAGGAGGTCTAGGTCGTCGTCATAAACCATCGCATCCCAAACCGTGCCTCCACCACCTATCTCCCACCATCTACCATTCCAGGTCTCCGCAGCGACCTCCATAGCCTGGGTCTCAAACCCGTCTTCCGGGTTGCCTGGCACAGTATACGTGCGCCACAGTTGCTCTCCGTCCTCAACGTGATAAGCCGTCACGTAGCCCCGGACACCGTATTCGGCACCGCCATTGCCAATCACGACCTTGTCCCGAAAGACGCGAGGAGCACCCGTGATGCTGTAGTCCTCTCCAGCAGGCGTAGTCTGAACACTCCACACGACGCGGCCATTTTCCCTACTTAGTGCTACTAGTCGTCCATCTAGAAGTCCGACGAAAACCTTGTCTCCATGCACCGCAACGCCACGGTTTACATCTCCGCAGCAAGCCCTTGGGCCACCAGCCTGCTCACCCGGGATCCCCGGATCCCAGTACCAAAGTTCCCTGCCAGTGATCGCATCAAGGGCAAAGACCGTGCTCATCGGCCCCGTAGCATACATCACGCCATCAACAACTATCGGCGTCGCTTCTAGACGAGCACCCCGACGGGGAATGTCGTAAGTCCACGCGATGCCCAGACGGTCCACGTTGATCGTAGAAATCTGATCAAGCGGGCTGTAGCGCTGCTCCCCTAGATCCCGTCCATGGCCTCTCCATTCGTCATCTGAGGCAGGCGCAGCATCCATGGGGGGGGAGAGTGGCACATGAGCTGAAGACTGGGCCGGTAGATCCTGCATGCCAGACAACCCGGGCGGCAATGCGAGCGGACTTACGAGCACAATACCAAACACGGCCAGCACGATCGCGTCACAGGACAAACACTTCATCGATCAAACTCCGAAAGGGACACCTGATAACATGATAAGCGCTTGGATCTACCAATGCACCGAAACACCTTGAATAATCGGCCCATAACAATCAGCGATTGCGACACATTGATTAGGTACGCATGCTCCACTCCTATACCTACGCCTCCTGAAGCGCAACTTCGATCATGAATAAAGCCCATCACCTGACTTTACTGACGTCCCTCCTCATTCTCACAACTTCGGGATGCACCAGTTCAGACGCTCCCATTTCCCTCGACTCTTCCGGAATCAAGGCCGCGCTAGCCTCAATTGAACCTTCTGCTATCGAGTACCACATGAGTGTCCTCGCAGATGATTCACTTCAGGGCCGAGCCCCTGGAACTCCTGGCTATGAATCGGCAGCCCGATACGCTCAGACGGAACTCCAGAAGATGGGCCTTCAGCCGGCCGGCGTTAACGGCACCTGGAGACAGGATGTGCCACTGCGCCACAGCACAGTGGTGCAAGACGAGAGCAGGCTTTCAGTCTGGACGCCGGTAGGCACGAAAACCATGACGTATGATCAAGACTTCTATCTGGCAGCTGACCCGGTGCGCGAGGAGGCAGAGATTGAATTAGCTGAAGTTGTATTTGTCGGGTTCGGCGTCAGTGCTCCCGACCTCGGGTATGACGACTACGCTGAAGCCGATGTAGATGGAAAGGTGGTTATGTACCTGAGCGGAGCACCTTCCTTCTTACCGAGTAATGAGCGCGCATACTATTCCTCCGGTGCCACAAAAACTTCCGAAGCGATCAGCCGTGGAGCGATCGGCACGATGACCTTTTGGGCCCCCGATGACCCACGTCTTCGCTGGAATGTGAACGCGGCCCGGTCAAAACGGGGAGCTTATGCCTGGCTAGACCCTAACGGACAGCCTAACCGTGGGCATGACCAGATCCGAGGAAACGCATCGCTCAACCAATCGGCCGCTGAGGCCCTATTCCAAGGCGCCTACGTGGCTCTCGAAGATGCTATATCATCCGCTCAGTCCGGTACCCCTCAATCGGTGCTTTTAGCTACTAGGGTCTCGATCTCGACAACAACGATCCACCGCAACGTGGAAAGCTGGAATGTGCTCGCCAAGCTAGAAGGGAGTGACCCTCAGCTTAAAGACGAGTACGTCAGCTACGTAGCCCACGCCGATCACTTCGGCGTCGGTGTAAACTTTACAGGGGATGACATCTACAATGGAGCGCATGACAACGCATCTGGAAGCGCTATAGTGCTTGAAATCGCGCGAGCTTTTAAGAGCCTGCCTGAGCCACCACGCCGCTCAGTCCTCTTCATGATTGTGACGGCCGAGGAATGGGGGCTGCTCGGATCAGACTACTTTGTTCAAAATCCAACGGTCTCACAATCAGGACTCGTCGCAAACTTCTCTCTCGATATGCCGTTTCTTTTCCACCCGCTGAGAGACATCGTCCCGTATGGTGCCGAGCACTCCAGCATGGGGGAATCAGTAGCTCAGGCTGCCGAGCACATGGGAATAGCTATTGGTCCAGATCCAATCCCAGAGCAGGTGCTCTTTATCAGAAGTGACCATTACAGCTTCATTCAGCAGGGTATTCCTGCGCTCTTCATAAAAAGTGGCTTTGAGACCGGGGACCAGCGAGACGGAGGAGAGATAAATACGGCATTCCGTCAGGAGAGTTATCACACTCCCTTCGATGACATGTCACAGGCCTTCGACTTCGGAGCCGGCGCGGACCACGCCCGTGTGAACTTCCTGACGGGTTACGTCATCGCCCAGGAAGAAAAACGGCCAACGTGGAATGTGGGCGATTTCTTCGGGGGGCTTTTCGCCGGGAGCTAAACGCAGCAGTCGGATAATCGGTTACTGCGCACCTTCCGCTTCTTATTCCTCGCTAGTCGTCTGCTCCAGAATGACGTTATGTGCCTTGAGTCGCAGTGCGTTGAGGCGTATAAAGCCACGAGCGTCTTCCTGATCGTACCCACCTGCCACATCCATCGAGGACAGCTCCTGATCGTAGAGCGAACTTGTCGAGCTGCGTCCACGGCATATGACGTTACCCTTGAGCAGTCGAACCTGGACTTCGCCGTCAATCAACCTTTCTGACTGACGAAATGCTGCCCGAATGAAGTCCATCTCTGGAGAGAACCAAAACCCATTGTAGATGATCTCTGCGAATCTCGGTGAGAGCATATCGCGCAGGCGAAGTACTTCCCGATCCATGGCGATACCCTCAAGATCACGGATCGCGTGGTGAAGGATCGTCCCACCAGGGGTTTCATAGACACCCCGAGATTTGATTCCAACAAATCGATTTTCCACCATATCGACTCGGCCGATTCCGTGTTCCCCACCCTTGTAATTCAAGTAGTTGAATAACTCGACCGGCTCACTCAAGTCGACACCATCGTGTTCACACACAAGGCGAACCGGCATCGCGTTCTTATAGTGTATGATCAAATCCGTCGGTCTATCGGGTGCATCCTCGAGTGAACGGGTCAGCTTAAACATGTCGTCCGGAGGGATCGCTTCGGGGTCTTCCAGCATGCCAGCTTCATAAGACCGGTGCATCAGGTTCTCGTCACTGGAGTATGGCTTTTCTGCAGTCGCCTCAACTGGGATTGCATGGCGCTGGGCGAAAGCGAGCAGGTCGCTCCGGCCTTGGAAACGACCCAAGAATTCGGGATCTTTCCAAGGCGCTATGATCTCTAGGTCAGGAGCTAGAGCCGCAAACGCAAGCTCGAAGCGAACTTGGTCATTTCCTTTGCCCGTCGCCCCATGCGACACCGCCCCAGCGCCCTCAGCAAGTGCGATTTCGACCTGACGTCTCGCAATCACCGGGCGAGCTAGTGCCGTGCCTAAGAGGTAGCGATTCTCGTACACCGCATTACCTGCAATCGCCGGAAAAATGAACTCGGTCACGAAATCCTGCTTGAGGTCTTCCACAAACACTTTGGATGCCCCAGTAGCCTTAGCGCGCTCCGAAACATCAGCAAAGTCGTCTTGCTGTCCCACGTCCGCCACATACGCAATGACTTCGTACCCTTGCTCTTGCAGATCCTTGAGGATGCACGCGGTATCCAAACCTCCGCTGTATGCTAAAACGACCTTTTTCTCTGACATATTCTATTCTTCCCGATTCCGATTTCCGGTTAGTGAAGCCCCGGCTTTATCTAACTCTGCGCCATATCGGCTAAGTACTCGCGCATAGCAACCATGCGCTCCTTAGAACCCGGCCAATCCGCTGCGACTGCCTCCACGTTCGTTAAGCGAGGACGAAATCCAGAGCTCTCTCGGAGATCGTCAATCATATGCTCAAGCTTGCAGAATACAGCCAGCATCTCACCACTCGCATCATAGAACATCGCCCGATCGATCGCTCCATGGACAACAAAGGAGGCGGCCATTTCCCAGTAACTTAGGACCATACGGACGTAGGTGGCGCTCTCCTCAGTCTGCATCAGGGAGGAAACGTCGTCGAGCGAAGCAGGATTAAATGAGCGAATGTACCAGTGTCTCGCTTCTCGCATCTTCTCTTCGCGACGCAGGTCGTAAAGTTTCATCAAGGACTGCGCACTCTCGTGTGGGGTTGCCATTCGGGCCTCTAGGTATCGAAAACGTGATGTGGCGACATTGTTTAGCAAGCGGACTTTGTCTACCGAAAGCGCACCATGATAGCCGGTGAATCGGAACTAGGCACCGCCTCG
>MDSX01084226.1_pt1 | contig 21507 bp, 21 predicted proteins | sample 811141 | NCBI WGS metagenome assembly MDSX01 (sample SAMN05326642, study PRJNA326480) | marine metagenome | isolation source: seawater | place: Atlantic Ocean: South East | collected 2010 | reverse complement strand
TTCTTTTACTTTATCGTAATCTGCACCCATCTTATCACTTATCTCAAACATTACATTAGAGAATACTACACGCAACGCATTAAATGTGTTGTGATAGTACTTCATCAATTCTGCTTCTGTTGGCGATACTCGCATTATATCTTCTGGTAGTTTGCCATGTGAACGTTGAACTAGATAATAATAGTTTACGTTGTCTGTGCCAACTAGTAACAACTTGTGGTCAAATATAAAGTCATACTCTGCACTTCGTTCTTTTAAGAACTCTGGAACGAATACAATTCTATCATCGTATTGTTCAATTAATCTTTGAGTTGTTCCTGGCTCTACTGTTGACTTAATACCTATTACGCCTTCATAGTTTGCTTGTCGCAATTCTGCAACAACACTTTCTACAATACTTGTGTCACATTCACCTTTGTCGTTTGTTGGCGTAGGCACACATAGATATACAATCTCTGCTTCTAACAAATCTTCTATCTTTGTGTCAAGTGTAATGTCATGTGGTATAACTGTGTACCCACAATGCTCAAAGCCTGTCTTACATGCTTTGCCTACTACTCCTAATCCTACTAATCCTATTTTCATTTTCTTATAAATTTCATCATTGATACTTTTTGTTTTGAAGGATAGTCTTCACATTCGATATTTATATGAGTTTCAAAATCATAACCTAGAAACTCAAATGCGTCTACTACAGTTCTTGGTTCGATACTCAACGACCATTGTAATCTCTTAATGTCTTCGTTCCAATTTCTATTACTAACATTGTCTTCCCATCTGACAAGAGATATTATGTCTTGTCTTTTTTCTTCATACCTACCTGTTGTTTCAAACAATATGTGTTCAGGATTTCTACTTACTATGTCTTCAATTAAATGGAATGGACTAGACATTTTATATAACACACCCGCACAAACAATCACATCATGTTCTGTGTCTTTTTCTAAACTTTCATAACCAATCTGTTTGAAATCTACAAAGTGATTATACTTAATTATATTACTTTCAATATCAGGATGCCTTCGTGGGTCAATTGCTGTCACTTTCTTTGGTGAATGAAGGTCAAACATTTGCCACCAATGACCTGTGAAGCATCCATATTCTAGTACTGTCTTGTCTTTTATAACAGAAAAAAGTGGACTTATTATTTTATAATACTCATTCATTTCCACTTTACACTACAACCAAATGATGGGTTTGGTTCCCAATCAATTGACTTGCCTGTTAATGTTAAATCTAATGCATGACGTAGACTGCTACCAGTTGGCATCAAATCATTGCTTGTATGACTTGGGTCTAGTTCGCCATGATACACAATAGTATCATCTTCATCAATAACATAAAACTCTGGCGTACACACTGCGCCATATGCCTTTGCTATACTTTGGTCTTCATCAAATATATAATCACATGCCAATCCATACTTATTCTTAAAATCTTCCATGAACTCTGGTGCATCTTCTGGACTGCTATCATCTGTGTCTGGACTTGCATCGTTACTGTTGACTGCTATACAATGCACTCTGTCATTATAATCTTTTACTATTTGTGATATTGCTGGCATTCTAAACAAGACGTAAGGACAATGATTACAAATAATCATCACTAGTCTTACACCTTTAACATCACCAATTGGATGTGCTTTCTTGCCTATCATATTTTCACTGGTCATTAACATTAAGATAACCTCACTATTGAAATTGCACAATTATCTATTTCTTGCGTGTATACAAATTTGTTATCAAAGAACTCATCTACGACTTTGTGTACACCAGAAAACATATTATAATCGTCTATATGGATTACTCCACCAACTGGTATTAAGTCCCATATATGTTCTAGTGTATGTTCAGTTGGTACCGCAATATCCATATCTAATCGTATAAAAGATATTTGTTCTGGTAAAGTCTCAGGTATAGTATCTATGACCGAACCTTTGACGTATATTACTTTCTCATTTATAACATCTTTTATTTCTTCGCTGTTGTATTTCCGTTCACCAGTTTGCATTCTAGTGTGTTCTAAAACATTTTGTTTAACTTCTTCTAACTCACAGTAACACCATTTATCATCTTTATATTGTTTTTCTACGATACTGTTATCAATAATTTGCCTATCATTTTCTACTAATTCATTTTTAGGTACACCAGAAAATGTATCATATGCCCAGAAAGAACGATTAATGATACCCAATTCACTCATATAGCCTACGGACAATGCAATATTGCCTCCCATAAAAACGCCACATTCTACCAAGTCACCAGGAATGTTTTTATTTTCAATATATTTAATAGCCTCTAGTATTGCAACGATACGTGATGTACTCATTGTAGATATAGGAGATATACCTCTCATCTTTTTAATGTAATGCGTTGACCAAGAAGTGCGATAATTATTTGTTATTTCGCTATACATTAGCCTACAACCTCAAACTCTGGTGTACAGAACACAAGTTTACCGCCATCTTTAATCCAGTCTTTTAAAATTCTATTAACAAACAATTCTTTAAAGTGAAACGGGAACACTAAGAAGTAATCTGCTTTCTCTTTTGCTTCGTCTTCGTGTACAATAGGAATACTACTACCAACTAGATACTTACCAATCTTATCTGGATGTATCTCAGCGGCACCACTAATCACATCAATATCTAGTCCATAGTATTGCATGATTGTGTTACCCTTTGTACTAGCACCCATGATATAAACTTTCTTACCGTCTGCTACTTCTGAACGTAAGAAGTTCATAGTCTCATCTCTATTCTTATCGATGTTTGTTTTCCAAGTATCATATCGTTCTACTGAACAATTCTCTTCGTACTCACAACTACCTTCATTCAAGTGTTGAATATAAAGTTGATAACTGCCACCATTAATATCATTCTCACGTACTTGATATATCTCTAAGCCATTACGTTCTAATAAGTTTACTAATGCTTTGTATGAATAGTATTCGATGTGTTCATGTATCACATTACCTAAGTCGTTTGTATCTAACATTGGTCTTGCAGTCATCAATTGACAAACCCAGACACCACTATCATGTAGTATGTGTTTGATATCTTGTACGAACTCATTTGGATTATCTAAGTCATAGAACATAGCAACAGTAGTTACAATCTTTGCTTTACCATACCAGTCGCCTATTTGTTCTTCCCAGTTCTTCTTATTAAAGAAGTCACCTATCATAATATCACAGTTCTCTTTTAATTCATTGTGAATATTCTGTGCCGGGTCAATTCCAACTTTTATCACGTTGTCAGGATAAAAACTTAGAAGTGTGCCATCGTTTGCGCCAATATCAACAACTAAGTCTTCGTCTTTTAGTTCTACTTCATATGATGCGTCTACTGTTATACTCTCTAAGTTATCAACAATCTTTTTGTTCAACCTAGATAGATACCAATAATTTTTATATAAGTCTTCTTCTCTAACAGTATGTGTTAGTTGAACTAGGTCACATTCTTCACAATGCACTAAGGTAAGTGGTGCTGTCCCCACATCTAAGTTTGGTTCTTTGACAAATGCATTGATTTTCAAATCACCAATATCAAATACGGTAGTGAGTTCTTTACTGTCACAACTTCTGCATTGTTCTATTTGTTTTATATTTGCCATTATAAGTCCTTTATATAACTGATGTCGGGATACGTATATGACCCTGCAACATCTTCGTTGTATACTTTATTCTTAATAAAATTATGTAATCCTAATTCAGCAGTTTCTGGTGTCATAAACATATGATATCCCAAAACTTTCATCTTGTCTTCTTCGTACGGAACACTCATATCTCTTCCATCATGTACTGCAAGTTGTGCCCAATCATAGAAATCTTCATCATCAGTGAGTATCATTCCACCTTTAATAGTACTTAGTATCTTTTTAAATTGAAAACTCAAGCAATGGTATGTTCCTGGTATATACATATCTTTTGTAAATCTAGGAGCACCATCTACGATGTTTGTAGGCTCAATTGGATAAACGCCTTTCCATTCTTTGTCTACAAAATTCACATCAAACCCAGCATGTATCATTTGCATTGGCGCACTAACATAGGTATTTTTTGGCATCTCAACTGTACAAGTTCCATGTTTCTTCTTATAGTATATAGCACTTAAAAATATAGCATGACTGCAACAGTCAGTTGCAATACTATATGGTGCATTGGCATAATCAGCCACCACTCTTTCAAACTTATGTACTGTGTCAAATGGATTTAACATAATATCTCTACCAAATTTCCAGTAATGGCATTTCTATAATTACCATCTACTATATTCGCAAACGGAATATCAGCGTATTCTTTTTCTGTAATGTTATATTTTCCTATCCAATTGCGAAAAGAATCACTACTATATAGTTTCTTACGTCTTTCATTCTGAAAAACAAATAATGGTCCTACAGCGTCTATGTTCGCTATATCCGAGTTACTGGGAATATCATCTTGTGCCCATGCTTCTTCAAAACTTCTTCCAACTCTACATTCGTCATTCAAATATACATCAGCAGACATATTGCCGTACTCTTTGTGTATGTTAAAGAAATACTTTGACATGCTTTGTGTGTCACCACTAACATCAAATCCAAGAATGTAATCTTCACTGGGCATATCCATATAATTTGGAGTAACTAAAGAATCTTCATAGTTATGTATGCCGTGATTGATTAATGATAAATGGCCTCTATCATATGTTCGATTACCGTCAATTGTGCGTTCTGCAATTGATGTTGTAAACTGTCTATGTATTACATTACATTCTTCAATAGTTAATGAATTATCAATAGCAAACGCAGGTTCAATACCAGTATATTCAAAACCTTTTCTTACATTATCTAATGCATCAATGGATGATTTTGCTAGCCATTGTCCAGTGAGTGAGCGTCCTATTTCTGGTACCACTTTCCGTTGATATAATCCAATATTATTTGTTTTACATTCTTTACAAAGTTCTAATACTCTGCGATTCGTTTCTGTGTCGAATACATCAAGTGTCAGTGTTTCGTTGTTGTCGAATTTAAACTGCATTTCCATTTTTGTTTACTTTCACAATTGGGTCATTACATTTATCCCAGTGTTTTGTTAACATACTCACAAAAGAATAATCTTCTAATGCTTTAAACTTATGAGATGTGCCAATAGGTATACGAATACTATCACCTACATCTAGTCTAACAGTGATGTCTTCGCCAGAAGAAAACTCAGTATACTCACAACTTCCCGAAACTACCACCATATACTCGTTGAACTCTGGATGATAATGATATCCTCTTTCATCGCCTTTCTTGGTGACCATAAGATTGTATTCAGTCAGGTTGTCATCAATAGGAAAACTGAATATAGTACCTCGTTTATCCTTGAATATATCTGGGTTTACTATTTCTGTTTTACTATTATCTTTAATTTTCTTATATCTCATTATCTAACCAGTTATACACATCTTCAAAATATGATTTTGTTATTTCTTTAAATTCTGTACTGAAGTATCTGTTTTTATTATACACTAATCTGTCTTTCAATTCAAGTGTTTTCTCTTTTAATTCCTCTGGTGATAATTGATTAATGATTTCCATTTGCTGTAACACCATCTCTATGCGTTTGAACATGTCATCTTCTAGGTCATAACTATTATCAAAAACGTCATCGAATGTATCAAATCCCCATTCTCTAAGAACTTCTAGTGTTCTTGGTTGCCCTATAATCATAAAAGGATGCATGAATACAATTGCTTTGAATATAACTTCTGATATGTAACAGCCTGGACCAACAGCACTGCTTTCAGTAAGAACACTCATAAAAGAGTTTTGATAAAAAGATGCTGAACTCCATACTGTATCATCGAAGAAACAACCATTGTCTTGGAAGTCCTCCACATCAAGTACTAATGGCAACTCCTTCATAAAACTGTTCGCTTCTGTTCTCAATTTATCTTTGTTGACAAGATTGTACTTGTCGTATACATCTCTCCAGTTTTCCTTGTCGCTTACTAGCCATTCAATGTGTTCTTCAAATGTCTCACCGTCCATGGTTTTAGCACAACTTATTAGATTGTTTTCCATCATGCCTAGTTCACGCAATCTTAATAGAAAGTACATTCTATGTGGTTTGTGTATTCTGTTGAAACTAAGAAACGTATGGTCAAATGTTCGACTATCAATAACTTCGTCTGGTATTTCGTATTTCTCTTCCCAGTAAAAATGATTCCATCCAGGAACAAAGAACGTTTTGATGTTAGATGTATTTTTTTCTGGTGCAAAATAATCACCTGATACCCAACATACATGGTCTATGTTAGCACCTGCTATTTCTAATTTTTCATTGATGTTTATATTTTCATGGTAGAAATAGTCACCAGTTACACATATAGGTTCTTGTACTGTGCTAATTGCAACTCTTGTAAATGGTGGAATAATCTTAACTACACTGCCATCTTTAACAATGCCTATACCTTTATTTCCTAACTCTTGTGATATATTAGGCTCGTATATTAGTTTGTTACTATCTCCGAATTCTATCTGCTGGTTAAAATCTATATTCCAATAATTAAAATTAAAATTTAGATGTTTCCACCATTCAGAGTCTCCTAAATGTTTGAAATATAAATGGTTGATGTTTAATGTTAACATTCATCTATCGCTTCAATAATTCTATCTGTAATGGCAGAGTGACCTTTTTTACTCCAATGTCCATCTTCTGCTGATATGTGGTATACTAATTCTTCTTCGTATGTCTTACCAAACTGGTTAGCAATGTTTATAAACTTAAAATTATCATCATCAACTAATTCTGTGTTATTTTCAAGTCTTTTTGGTTCTTGGTTCCATCTTTCATTTTCTTCGATAGACCACCAATATGTTTTAAAGTTGTGCATCTTGCCTAAGCCTTTAGTTACAAGTACATTTGTCTCAAAATCATTTGTGTCATTTTCAAATGTACTCAATGTCAAGTTGGCTTTGTATACTTCTTTTAGCCAAGGCTTATCAAATCTTCCTGTTGGTATATGTCCCGGATTGATATTGGTACAACAACCAAACTCTGGTAATTTATCTGCTGATGCGAAATAGAGCCTTCTGGAACGAAAAGTGTATCCAATAATTACCATTTCTACTTGACTTCCATATACATTACACCATCGAGTAAGTATTAGATTAATCAAACTATTTGATGCGCCACGTTGAGCAATGTTTATTATTTTATAATTTTTAAATATTTCTGCTTTTTGTAGTAAACCACCAAACGTATCTTTGTGTAAGATGCCATCTCCAAAAGTAAAACTATCGCCCACTAAAAGTATAATCTTGTCGTTTGGTTCTATAGGCGACATGGTACTTCTTGTTTGTAACTCATTATTCCAACCATCGTCCATTTCGTAATATCCATCTCCCTTTAGAGGATTTTTTGAACAGAAAGAGAGGACTTGTTTTACAAATGGAGAATAATCTCGTTTGTCATCTATCGTTTCGTTGCTTTCGTTTCTAATCGCCATCTACGTAATCTCGTATTTCGTCCCATAATTCTGGGAACGTTATTTGAAAGTTTTCATTTCTTAATCTATCTAGTTCAGAAGTGTAGTCCATTGCTTTTTGTAACAACTTCAAATCTGTGGGCTTTTGTTCATTACGCCTCATCATTGCCATCTTACCAGGATCCCAATCGTCTGGAAAGAATGGTTCCATTCTATCGTTTATTTCTTTTCTAAGTTCTAATGGCAAAACATTTACAGAAAATTCTTCTGGCTGAGTTACAAAGTTATGATGTACTCTTATATCTTTCTCTGAAGCGAAATCCATCATTTCATCTAAGTAGAAATAGTTCATCCAAGTAACAGTCTGTGTTATGTTTATCGATATATTAGATTTCTCATAAAACTTCAATTCTTCACCATCTCTTGCGGCTATTAACATATCTATAGTATTCTTAACGTCTTTCCACTTAGTTGGATGTCTTATGAATTCGTTTCTTGCTTCAACATCGTCAATACTCAAGCCAACTTCAACTTCATCAAACTGTCTCCATATGTTGATTATCTCATCGGTCATTTGTGTACAGTTGATGTTATACCATAATTTTACATTAGTTCTACCAGCATCAATCATTCTTTGTAGAAATTTAAAATGCTCTTTGATTAGTGTTGGCTCGCCACCATTAATATAGAATACTTTTGCATTCTTTGATTTTTCAAATAGGTCATCCCAAAATCTTTCTTGTTCCGGCCAATCAAATTGATTCATTTCTTTATCAAAAAGATGAAGTGTAGTAAACTTCTTTCTCATTTTATTGTAATCTGTAATCCATTTACTACTACTCCAAGGATTACATGACCTACATTTTGCGTTACATATATTCCCTAATCTTAGTTCTATAAATTCTAACTCAACTTTGTTTAATGAACCATCATCATTAGTTCTTCTTTTCGCCTCTTCAAGTGTGAATGTATCATAAAGTTGATTTTCTTTTGCTCTTTTACTCCATACACCAGACTCTTCTTCTCTATAACATCTCTTACATGCTTCTGGTTCGTCACCATTTAACATCTCTAGTCGAACTTGATTATATGAATCACCATTCATAATCTCTTCTATCGAATGATTTTTTAAGTCTAAAAATATATCTCCATCTACTTCTCTGGGATTGGTATTTGAATGTTTTGTATAATTCCTAGACCTAGATATGCCATTGTGATGGTCAGCAACACAACATAATGTAGTTCCACCATGTGGGTGACTCGCTAAATGGATCCAAGGTAGTTTACAGAATGTCTTACTCATCCCAACACTCCATCCACCAATCATACAATTCAGGACAATGCTCTTGGTAAATGTCTTCGATTGTAGGCATACCAATTTGTTTATCTTTTCTTATTTCACTTAATTTTGCTTGGAACTGTCTACCGCCAACTGATGGCTTGTGGTGGTCATTCCATTGTTGTGCAAATGTTGGTCTCGATTTCATTTCACGTAATGTATTAATCAACGTTTCTTGGTTCTTCTCTGCTATTGGTTCCATGTAATCTAAGTTTTCTTGTATTACTTTATCAAGTATGTGTCTAGGCCATGCAAATGGAGAGAATACCATATCTGGATGGAATGCAAACATCATCTTTGTTTCCATTCTTACACCAAGTTCTTGGCTCAAATCAAATAATTCTTTTAATGAGAACATACCAGGTCCAGTAATAGTCAAGTCTAATAACATCTTGTCTTTACCACCAGGCAATGCAACTCCTTGTTTAAAGTTTTCTAACCACTCTTCCCATACTAAACCAGTTCGAATGAATTCACCAATCTTACCTGTACCGTCAATACTTGCACACATCATCCAATCTTTGAACTGTGGCAAATAGTCATACAAGTTTTTACCTTTGTATGTTACACGGGACAAGTTAGAATTGTATCTTAGAAAACAGTCCTTTGCAGTTCCTGCCTGTGTCATATTTTCTAATGTTTCCCAATGTATTTCATACATGAGTGGTTCACCACCAACCCAATATATTTCTTCAACTATGCCTTCATCAATTGCTTTTCTAAACTCTGGCTCTACAACATCAACAGTAAATGAATTCATTTTCTTCTTCACATCTGGTATCATAAAAGGATGTTCTTCAGGTGACCATAACTTGTGTGTCTTCTTTTCTGCTTCCCAACTTGAACTCAATAATTCTCCACACATTCTACACTTAAAGTTACATAGATTACTGAAGCGATAATCAAATGAGATAGTAGGCATAGATGTTCTACCCTCATCATCTGTCTTCTCAAATGCTTCTTCAATCTTATGCTTGAATAGATGACCGGTAAACCATTTCTTATATGAACTCAAACTTAGGATGTCATCGTTACAAACGTCACACTGTGGAATAGTTTCACCTGCCATAAGTTTCTTTCTTATGTCCATCATGTATGGTGAGTTCCAGTGTTCTTCTAATGAAAGTGGATTAAAATCATCTGCTTTAGTTTTGACTTTCTTTTCTATACCATACGAATCATCATTTGATGCATCAATGTATTGCTTCTGAAACTGATGTTCTTCACGTGAAGCACAGCACATTCTTCTCTCACCTTGTGGTGAAATGTAAGTGTGTGTCCACGGCGCCATACAGAAAGTTTTGTTCTCACTTTCTTCAGCACAACTTCCGTCATCTTTCCAGATTGGTATAATTTTCATATTAGATTATTCTCCGATAACATGCTCTGTTTTGTTTTCGAAATTTCTGTTTCTTTGCCACAAAAGACAGAACATGCTTTTAATCTTTTGTTTCGTATATCTCTATCTTCAAATGTCTCGAGGTATCCTGTTGTGTACATCTCGCCATCTATTATATCTTTAAGAGATGTATGTTGTAATGATATGCTATCTTTTCCATATCTATTTATAAATGCTAATAATGCCGCTACTGTATCGCCTTGGCTGTATTGGTCATCATATATAGATGCTAAGTAACAACATGGAAAAACCATTCCATAACTGTTTACAAAAATCTTTTTATGTTCCATGGCTTCGCAGTTGATATCATATTCACTCAACTTTTTATCATACTCTGATAACTGAACTGTTTTATCTAATTTCCATTCTCTTGTTGGATTATGGTGCCATTTGATAGGTGTTAGAGGAACAACAGACTTTGCCAATTGTTTTTTTATATCTTCTAAATATCCAGTTTCCAAACTATCTGGTTCTGGCATTGGCTCTGAATCCCATTTTCTTTGTTCAAGGTCTACGCCAATAGGTGGTTTGATAGTATATTGAAAATGACCTTCTTTGCCATGAACTGACATGTCATGTCTCCTTTTGCCAGAACTCTCAGTGAAGTTAGTAAATCCCATTGCCTTCTTTGCATAGAACTGTTTAAATCCCAACTTCTTTGATAGTTCAGTTGCTTCTTCTATCTGATGTTGATTGTGGCGAAATACAAGAAACTCCCATCTGGCTTCTGCACCAGTTGATATATAGTTTGTCATAGCAGTCATAATTTTATCCCAATGAGTGCCTTTACGATATATCCAATTAGTATCTTCAAGTCCATCAACACTGAATACTAGACAACCGTTATGTTTAAAAATATTACCTAAGTCTTGCCAGAACTCTGCATCTCTACCACTTGCATTTGTATTCATATACAGTCTGATATCTGGATTACAAGACCTAAAATATTTCAAAATAGGAATTAAATCTGGATTAGTCATAGAGTCGCCATAGTTACCACACATAGATAACATTCGTAATCCCTTAATGAAGTCTTCTGTAAACCATTCTTTTGCTTGTTCTAAACTCACATAAGTCTCGGTCATAATCGTATTTTTCAATCCACCACTTGCTCTACGACCACATGATGGGCACTCGGCATTACAAAGACTACTTGCTTCTAAATCTAACTGTCTTATTTCATCATAGTCAAACATACTTTTGCCACTGTTCCTTTACTTCGTCTATATTATCAACAAGTTTTATTTTCTCTTCTAACGTATTTTGTTTTGCAACTCCAATATAATTATCGAATTCTAAATCATCAACGTTATTGTTTACGATATCTTCGTATGAGATATTTAGTACTTTAAAATTCTCTCTTAATATTTCTAAATCTTTTTCGTAAAGTTTTAACTCTTTGAAAAATTTATCTACAGTTTCTTCTACATGTAAAACTTCAATACTATGGTAGTTTAATTTATTTGTAGCATTCCATTTATTATTATGATAAGATATTTGCCAACTTAGAAATAAGTCAAATGTATCTTCTCTGAAACTATTGATAATCAAATTTGGCTGTATGATATCTACCACCGTCATAGGCTTATACCAGGAATTTACATCACCAGTTGTTTGATAACTCATGTCAAAGAATAATTTACAACATCCGTTTTCTGTTTGACGAAACTTTTCTATAGAGTTGTTAAATCCTCTTTCACCATTATGTATGTCAATGCCTTCGCCATGATTTATAATACCAGATTTTTTTGTAATTATATCTTGTAATATAGTTGTTCCTGTTCTACCATGACAAGCCGTTATTAAAACTTTCATTATCCACCTAACGTATCAGTGTCTGTATTCCATCCGGGTACATTCTGTTCATGTGTGTCATCGCCACCATCATACTCTTTGGTTGTTGCCGGGTCAATATCATCTATATCATATACAAAAGATGTTTTTGCACCAGTAAGAATATCTTGTTTTGATGGCACTTCTGCATCTATAGATGTGAACCAGTCTGCTAATGGTCCAGGAAATGTAGTTGCAAAATCTTTATTTCTTCTCACATCATACTGTGCAAAGAACACCTTGAAGTCGTTATATAACTTTGGTGTTTCTGCTGTATTCTTATGTGGTGTCTTAACGATATCTAAGTAATCAATCAATCTTCGAACACTTTCTTTCTCACCATCACTCATCATTTCTTGTGGGCGTTCAGAGTGAAACCAATTATCTAACTTCTCTTTGTAGAATGTTTTGATGTCTTCTGGTAGTATTGCCGCACTTTGGAATGATGGGAATCTTAAGATATTCAACGTCATCGTTGGTGCCTTTTGACCGTATGTTTCTCTCAGGTCAAGCATTTGGTCCATAAAATCTGTAATAGAATCTAGGCAAAGAGAGTTAATAGTCATCATCATATGTAGTTTCTCTACATTACTTTCATTTAAGACTCTGTGTATGTTGTTTATCCATAAGTCATAGTCAAGTCCATCTCTGATGTATTCACCTTGAATGCCGGTTGCTTCCATACTTGTGTATACTTCTAAGTGTGGAATATGCCATGATTCTTTTACAAGTCTATCTAAAACTTTAGGAGTATCAGGACACATATTTGAGTTAATAGCAAAACGCATATCTTGTCCTCTGTCTGGATTATCTTTAAACCATTCAAATAATTTCCATGTGCCTTTATGCATGATAGGTTCACCACCAGTGATACGTATCTCTTCTAAAGAGTCTGCTAAGTCGCTTTCCCACCACTTATGAAATGCTTGTATGTATGGGTTGTCTTCTTGTCTTCTTGTTGCTGGTTCGGCATATGGTGCAGTATCGGCAAAGTGTCCTCTACCATCTGATTGAATGTTTTTATATCCACCAAAGTCTTTAATGTCTTTCACCCAAGCAGTACTAAATGCCGGATTACAATATGAACATTTAAAATTACATGCTCGGTCAAATGAAATCTCAAGTGTTTTTAGATTTACATTCTCTTCCCATGGCATTGTTGAAGTCTTAGCAATGTCTTCGTCTTTAAATATTTCAGTCTTAAACACACGGTCAGATATATGTTGCTTTCCCATATCTTCAACTTTCCAACAGTACTCACACTCTGCTGGACGTTCACCCTCTTGCATCATCTTACGCATCTTTTTCTTATGTGGCGTATTATGAATCGCTGATGGATTACTTTCAAGTTCTTCTAAAGGAATCCAATGTCCCGGTGGGTGATGACAACTCGTAGTTTGTCCATGTCCCAGCCAGATAGTAGCATTGTACCACTTGGCGGCACAGTATGACTTACTAATAGGGTCAATGATTCGTTCTTTATATTGATGAAGTGTCTCTTGGTGTTTTCTAGCCATATACTTTCTCTACTGTTAAGGTATCATACCAATCTACGATGATAGGGTCAAATGTTGTTCTAAAATCTTTATTTCTTCTCTCGTCATACTGTGTGTAGAATGCTTTAAAATCATTTTGTCTCTTTTTTAAAACTTCTTCTGGATGTGGATTATTTATTGCTTTGTCCATGTGTTTAATAACACGAGAAACATTCACATCTTCAGAAGAGGTTAAGTCTTCTTTTCTTTCTTTATACCACATTTTTAATTTATCGTTATAGTGTTTTATGATATAAGTTGGCAACGTGCTAATACTCTGAAATTCAGGATTATATACTGGGTTTAGTGACAAAAAAGGTGAACGTTCTTTACCATAAATCTCTCTAAATGCCAACATATCATCCATAAAGTCTGTTATTGAGCCCAAACATAAAGCATTAATAGTCATCATTATGCAAAATTTATTTACTTTTGGCTGGTCTAATAATCTTTTAACATTATTTATCCAAACTTCATAGTCCATTCCATCACGGATGTAATTCGCTTGTGCGCCGGTTGCCTCGCAACTTGTAAACATCTCAAAGTTTGGTACATACTCTACTATATCTAATAATCTTTGAAACGTCTTTTCTTTTTCTGGAATAAGATTTGAATTGATGCCAAATTTCATATTTTTGCCACGCTCTGGATTATTCTTAAACCAATCAAATAATTTCCATACATCAGGATGCATGATGGGTTCACCACCAGTTACTCGAATACCTTCAAGTGTATCTACTAGACCACCCTCTTCTTCCCACCATTCCCAAAATGCTTGTATGTACGGGTTGTCTTCATCTCTTTTTGCTATACTTTCTGCCCATGGGGCAGTGTTGGTAAAATGTTCCCTATTATCTGATTTAAGATTTTCATACGGTCCGTTATCTTTTATATCTTTCACCCATTTAGTACTAAAAGTAGGACCACAATAAGAACACGCAAAATTACAGGCTCTATCAAACGACACCTCGAGGTGTCGCAAAAATGTGTCATCGTCCCATTTTGTTAAGGGTATTGCATCTAAGTCTGCTTCTTTATACATGCTTGTTTTAAAAACTCGTTCGGAAAGTTGTCCCCTATCTTCTACATTCCAACATTTATAGCACTCAGGTGGCCTAACACCCTCAAGCATCATTTTACGCATCTGCTTTTTATGTGGTGTATTGTGAATCGTTGAGGGATTACTTTTTAATTCTTCTAACGGAATATCATGTGAAGCAGGAAGATGACAACTAACTGTCTGTCCATGTCCTAACCAAATAGTCGCACCGTGCCATTTGGCACCACAAAACGAGGCGCTTTTCGAATCTATAACCCGAGCCTTGTATTCATGTCGTGTTTCAATTCTAGCCATTATTCGCCTCTATATTGAATACTCTTGTTGGTGTCAAACTGTTATACCAATCTACTACAATCGGGTCAAATGTTGACACAAAATCTTTGCCACGTCTCTTATCATATTGCATATAAAATGATTTGAAATCTCCTTGGCGTTTCTTTAATAATTCTTCTGGATGTGGATTACGTATTGTTTTCTCTAGTAAAGATATAAGTCTTGTAACATGCACCTCTTCAACGTCTACCAATTCACTTCCTCTTCTATCGTACCATGCTTTTAGTTTTTCATGGTAGTGTTCTAGTATATATGTAGGAAATGTAGATAGACTTTGAAACTCTGGATTATAAACAGGATTCAATGATAATATCGGTCCAACTTCATTTGATACTCGAATGTCTAACATATCATCCATAAAGTCTGTTATTGAACACAGACATAATGCATTAATAGTCATCATTATATACATTCTATTTAACTTAGGTTGTTCTAATAGTCTCTGACAATTACTTAACCACTTGTCATAATCTATACCATCACGTATATATTCTGCTTGTATTCCAGTTGCTTCACAACTTGTAAACATTTCAAATTGTGGTACATAATCTATTACATCTAATAATCTTTGGAATGTCTTTTCTTTATCTGGAACAAGATTTGAGTTTATAGCAAATCTCATATTCTTGCCACGTTCTGGATTATTCTTAAACCAATCAAACAATTTCCATACACTTGGATGCATAATAGGTTCACCACCTGTAATTCTTATGCCTTCTAATGTATCTGCTAATCCGCCATCTGCTTCCCACCATTCCCAGAAAGCAGAGATATATGGGTTCTCTTCATCTGTTCTACCTGCACTTACTGTCCATTCGGCAGCATTTGCAAAATGTTCTCTTTCATCTGAAATGATATTATCGTATGGTCCGTTATCTTTTATATCTTTCACCCATGTAGAACTGAATGAAGGATTACAATACGAACATGCAAAGTTACATGCTTTGTCAAATGATATCTCTAGTGTTCTTAAGAAAGTGTCATCATCCCATTTCTTCAAAGGTATCTCATCTAAATCTTCATCAGTGAACATCCTAGTCTTTAAAACTCGTTCAGATATTCTATCATGTCCTTCATCTTCAACTGCCCAACACTTGTAACACTCTGGTGGTCTTTCACCTTCAAGCATCATCTTACGCATTTTCTTTTTGTGCGAAGTGTTGTGTATAGCCGTTGGATTATCTTTTAATTCTTCAACAGATATATCATGTGAAGCAGGCAAGTGACAACTGACTGTCTGTCCATGCCCTAACCAAATAGTTGCATTGTGCCATTTTGCACCACAGAACGAAGAACTTTTCGGATCCATTATCCTAGTTCTATAATCTAAAAATGATTCTGCTGGTTTTCTACTCACGGTGAATATTTCTCTACATACTCTTCTTTCGCTTCATTCCAGAACTCTGTAAATTCAGGAAATGTTTCTAAGAAATCAAATCCACGTCTCTTATCATATTGAGAAAAGAACTCATAAAATCTAATTAGTCTATCACTCAACTCATCATCATTTATTTCTATGCCTTGTTCTGCCCATGCTAAATCTCTTTCTAATTTTAATACTTCGTAATTTTTAAAACCAAGAAAAGATTTTCCATATTCCTCGTCTGGTAAAACTTTTTCTTTCATGTAATCAATATTGTCTTGTATTATTTGTAACATATCTGCGTCTGCTACTTGTATGTTAAACCAACTTGGGTCTCGCATGTAAGGAACGTCAAACCAGATTTTTTGTTGTAATACTTTATGTCCATTGTCTACTTGATATACATAACCATACTTTTCTCTGAGTTCTAGTATGTAATCTAAGAAACCACGTAGTGATGGAATACTCAACAGATTAAATGTATTGATAAAGGTAACACTCACTCTACTTGTCTCAGAAAGAAGCCTATCAACGTTTGTCTTTAGTTTTTCCCAATCTAGTCCGTCTCGTATGTACTCTGCTTGTGGTCCTATACCATCAACACTAATAAACACACTAATATGTTTAACTGAAACATTTTCAAATAGATGTGTCCACTTATTCCATTGTTTGTCTTTTTCATAGTTGTTTAGATATAGAAAAGAATTATTATCTGCATCTTCACAAGGACCAACACCTTTAAATTTCTGTTTAATCTCAGATGATGGAAGTGTATCTACATTTGGCTGTATCAGCCATGGGTCAACACCATGAAGTGTTTCTTCAATGATATACTGTTTCCATTCGTTCCATGAACTTCCATCTCCTGGGTCTACTGCATAAAATAAGACACTTCTTTTATTCGGTGGTGGTGTTTTAAATAACAAATCTTTGAAGTCTACTGGTATAACCGTAGGGTCATTCTCATCAATTACTGGCTTTTCTAATAGTTTTACTTTCTCAATAAACTTATCAAACAACGCATCGTCAGGTGGACACATGTTTGTAGTCATTGAAACTTCTAAATCAGGATTTGGATTTTCTTTTATATAATCTAATACTTTGAATGTATTCTTGTCCATGAGAGGTTCACCACCTGTCATACGAAAAATCTTCAGATTAGGATACGTTTCTGGAAACCATTTCCAAAATGCTTCGATATACGGATTGTCTTTACGTGCAACTTCTAAAGGCATCAAGCCAATAGTTTTAAGTTCTTGTATATTGTTATGACCACCACCATCAGAAAATATAAACGACCCATGTTGTTTGATGTCATCTTCCCATGCTGTACTAAGATGAGGTGAACAATATGAACACTTAAAGTTACACGCCTGATTGAAGTTTACTTCTACATAACGTGGCTTAATATCGTGGTCCCATGGTTGTTGTACAACTTCTTCCCATGCATCTTTTACCCACCATTCACTTGAACGATAATGTCTATCACTTAATGCATCTTTGTTTGCATCTTCTACGTTCCAACAGTACTGACAACCTTTCGGTCTCTCACCCGCTTTCATCTGTCTACGTTCTTCTAATTTGAATTTCGTATTATGAAGTGCGTTTGGATTATCCTTTAACTCATCTAATGGAATAGGATGTGTCGGTGGATGATAACAACTGTGTGTTCGTCCTTGTGGTAGATGTAAACTAACTTGTAACCATTTCGCCATGCACATTGATGGCGATAACTTATTTAATTCTAGTTTGGTTACGTTAGCATCATCATCGTAATTAGCCATTTAGTGTCCGCTCCACCCGGTTGTTTTCTCTGTTGCTAATGGGTCTTTAACTCTTGGTGGATTATGATATGCTCTCTTCCAAAATATTGATAGTTCAGGTGTTGGGTCTACTAACTCCATACCTATCTTATCAGTGAGAATGTCACCAATACGTAAGCACTCATCAAATAGTTTATCATAATCCCATTCAACTCCAGTACGGCTACATTTTTCATCACCGCCCTCGCATAGTGTTAGTATTTCTTCTTCAAAATAAGTTTTAAACCAATCAAAAGAAGAGATGTTTTCTAGTTTGTAATCTTCTACGAAGTTAACATCGTAACATCCTAATCTTGCACCAAAGCAAGCCCAGATTCCATTCTCTACATCAGCACCGATATTGCACCATGTTATTAATCTTTCATAGTTCTTCGGCCATATTCTTTTTTGAAAGTCTCCAACTGGAACTTGTTTACCCTCATCTAGTGACATTTTAACACCTTCACGGTATCCTGCACGGAATGCCTGAAATGGTGAACCTGCATTGAGTACTTGAGAATAAATGTTATTCATTTGAATATAGTTTAGGTCCCAACAGAAATCTACTTTCTTTGTTTCGTCTTCTGCGTTCTCATGTGTTTTCATTTCTAAAACTAAATCTACTGGCCAACACTTGATACCACCGTTGCCGTATACTAAACCATTAACCATGTTCTTAGCACTCCAACTCACAATAGAGTTTTCTAAGTCTGTGCCTACTGCAAATGTTATTTCTAGGTCAAAAAACTTCTCATCGACAATATTGTCACCATCGATAGTAATAAATCTTTCTGTCTCACTTTGTCTCGCACATTCTTTGTGTGCGTTGTCAAAACCTTTCACACCATCTACTCTTTTAGCAAATGGGAATTTCATTATTAGATTTGACCAATGTTCTTCTTTTGCTGGTTCATCGTAACTAATGTAGAATACATCTAAGTCACCAAGAACTACTTTTGTTTCTTTCATACTTTCCTCCACGAATACTTGTCGAAATACTTCTGTGTATATACACTTACGTTGTATTTATTATATGACAACTTAACATGTTTTCCAGCAGACAATAACTCTGAAAATGGTATCTCTATTGTCTTAATTAAGAACTCTGGTCTATCTTTATAGCAGATAAAAAACACATGGTCAGTCTTTCCAGCAACAGTTAAGAGTTGATTAGGGTCGATACCTATTGTATCTTTGAGTTTTTCATTCGCTTCAAATTGTATTCCCTCTTCATCTAACGAAAGAATAATATCAGCATCTTCCTCAATCATAACTTTATGTAATTGGTTATCTTTGTTTCTTCTCTTAATATCTACTTTTGTTTTCACAATTTCGTATACGAGAGGATTACTTGTTCTACTGACTATATAATCAGAAAACTTATATGTGCCTTCAAGGAATGGCTTGATGTCTTCTATCTCAAACCATGCAAATAAATCTTTTGTATCTACTACTTTGTTTGTGATTTGTGAGATTTTACTAAAGGAGTCAAAGTAAACAGCACGACATGTATCTGTTTTGTTTATAAGACTTATCATAGCACTGCATCCTCTAATTGTTTAATTTTACTTTCATCCATCCAATTCTTCTCTACATAATGCACAGGCAATGTTTGAGTGAAATTACCAATCTTAACAGACAAATCATCGCTCAATTCACTAGTGATACTCTTTGTCCAGTTGTTTTGTATCTGATTTACAGGCACATTCTGTACCATACTTTTCATATGAACAAATGTAGGAACATCTTTAATATCATAATCACATGTTTCTGCTTCAATATCTAACAGTTGAATGGCTAATGCGTATGCTACATCGGCACTCATCCAGTCTTGACCTGTACCTTTAAGAAATTTATCATAGTATACATTCCAGTGAACCATAATAAGTTCAACCATTCTAAAGAATTCATGTGATAGACCAGAGTTCTTAAAGTAAGTGAAGTTACTATATACGTTTGGTAAGTTTAATTGAGTAAACTTCTTTCTATAATAGTCACTAGTTACATCTTCGTTTCTAAAAGTTTTAACATTAGTACAACACCAAACTTCTTTCTTAGTAAGATAGTCCCACCAAAAGTCTACATTACTAGTGAATATCATATCACAATCAAGTATGACTGTCTCATCATAAGGAGTCATATGTTGATACTTCCACTTATTATGTATCTTCCATTTGTCGCCTTTAGCATCGTCATTCCATGGAATATCAACAATAGCATCAAACACTTTTTTATGTTTGTCGGTTATTAATTTTTTAGTTGGTTCGTCTACGCACACACATAGATTGTTAATTTTTTGAGTTGCTCCAAGACTAAGAGCAAGTGCATAAGCCATTTCTAAGTAATCAATGTCTTCACTATTCTGTGCGATAGTTATATATCCTCTACTCATTTGCTTTCTCCATGTAATAAGAAATCATCTATAAATCTACTTACTGCTTTCTTATTCATAATATGTAAATCTGTACACGTGAAACGTGATAACAGATGGTCTGTAATTCTTTCAGCATCAGCACAATACATAATAATATCATCATGTGAATTGACCCTATAAATATCGTCAAGGTCAAAACTGTTATTCAGATAATCAATTGGCAATGATGGCACATCAAATGCAACACTACCATTCAGTATATGTAATGCCATAGAAAAAGCAAAATCATTTCTGAATAGATTGCCACTACAGTTATATAGGTAATAATAATACTTATAATTATATTTTATATGGCTTATGAGAGTGAATAGATTTTCGGCAAAGTCAGATTTTTTAAAGTAAAATACTGTTGCCCAATACATAGGAACACTAAAGTTGTCAAGGTATGTTATGTTATCTTTGTGTCTTTCAGATACATCTCTATACTTACAATTAATCATTACATCATTGGCACTGCCCCATACTTGGTCTAGTACGTTGTTCATAATGAAGTAATCACTATCTATTACAAGAGTTTCATCATAAGGTGACAATTCATATACATCACTTCTACCCATGTTTCTAAACGAAGCATATTCTGTATCATGTGTAGTATCTTTGAATAACCTTACATTGTCTGGTTGAAAAGTATCGCTAACTATTACGTTATCAAAGTACTCATCAATTAGTTTCTTTTCGGATTCTAGTGTTTCTGTGTTTGTAACTAAGCAAATCTCATCATAAAGAGATAGATGTTTTCTAACATAGCCGGCACAAGCACAGGCTTGTTTAGCATAGTTAACGTACCCATTGTTCTGGGCAAATACTATAATGCCTCGACTCATATTAAATCTCTAGTACTTTCTCTATTTTACGAGAACTTCTTAGTTTCTGGTAATCATTGTAATAATCATTTACTACTTCGAAGTACAAACTTGAAACTTCAGTTAGAAATTTTTATTGATTGTATT
>MDSX01092949.1_pt1 | contig 21551 bp, 16 predicted proteins | sample 811141 | NCBI WGS metagenome assembly MDSX01 (sample SAMN05326642, study PRJNA326480) | marine metagenome | isolation source: seawater | place: Atlantic Ocean: South East | collected 2010 | reverse complement strand
TAATTTATCTTCTTCTAATTTATCTTCTTCTAATTTATCTTGTTTCAAATTATCTTTAGTATCCTTAACTTCAACCTTTTTATCACTTGAATCAGTTAATTTTGTAACAAAGTCATCAAATTTTTCTTTGGCACTATTTGATAATTGTTGTAAAGCTCCTAAGGGTTCATTAGCTTCATCATCACTGCTACTAATTTCTGCTTCAGATGCTGCTTCTTCTGCTTTTTTTATTGATTGTCTTCCTACCTTTTTTATTCTTTCATTTATACTATCACTTTCAGAGACATCACTTAAACTTTCATTACTTACATCACTTTCATTATCCTCTTCTTTAATCTTTTTATTATCTTCTTTTAATTCAGATTTTTTTTCTAATTTTGATTCCATTTTTTCTTTTTTGTTTATTTTTTCAGAATTAAAATAAAAATCATTTAATACTTTTAATGTATGTTCGTGATTTAATGATGTTAATTGATCTATATTTTCATCGGTAATAATTCTCATTTGTATATTCATAACTTGTAATTCTTGTATTAATAATTTAAATGCATATGGTACTTTAATTATACTGAAACTTCTTCCAAATTTTGTTACAACTTCAATATTTTGATTATCTTCAATATTAGTATTAAAAACAAGAGGTCCATCGCAAAATGGACTAATAAATATATTTTTTACTTCATTATATATTGCTATTGCTCCACTATTATTACATATTGCAACATAATATTCATCTCCTCTATTTAACATAGATTCTTGTAAAAAGTATGAAGCACCGTGAGCTAATACACAATCGCGTTCCATTTCTCCTATTCTTAAGCCACCATCATTAGCTCTACCTTGAACAGTTTGTCTTGTTAATACTGTTCTTGGTCCACGTGCTCTATAGTTAATTTTATCTTTTACCATATGTTTTAATCTCATATAATAGCACGGACCAATAAATAATTCCATTTGTAGTTGTTCACCTGATTCTCCATTATATAAAATTTCATTACCAGTGGAGTTATAACCAATTTCTTTTAATAAATTACCAAAAACATAGTGTTTTGAACCTTTATTTACAAATGCAGTACAATCACCAAAACCACCATATAAAGAACAAGCTTTACCCATTAATGTTTCTACTAATTGCCCAATAGTCATTCTACTAGGCAATGCGTGTGGATTGATAATTAAATCAGGTCTTATACCATCTTCAGTAAATGGCATATTTTCTTCTGGTATTATTAACCCAACAGTACCTTTTTGTCCACATCTACTACAAAATTTGTCTCCAATAGCAGGTATTCTTTGTTCGCGTATTCTTACTTTTGCTATTCTAAATCCTTCTTCTCCTTCGGTAATAAATGATTTATCTACAAATCCGAGTTGTCCTTTTTTTGGAAATATAGAAGAATCAATATATTTAGTATCATTATTGGTTGCTCTACCTATTATTACTTTTTTATCATCTAATAAAGTATTTTCTTTAATTAAACCATTATTATCTAACATAGAATAATCATATCCTGGTTTTTTATTAAATATTATATTATTTTCAATATTAATAAATTTAGAATCAACATTTGAACCATTTACTTTAGAGCTTTCTTCATAACTTTCATAACTATTTAAATAAGTAGTATTAAACATTCCTCTTTTAATTGATCCTTCATTAAATAATATACTATCTTCTACATTATAACCACCATAACATCCAATTGCAACAATTGCATTTATACCATAAGGATGTTCTTCATTATTAATATAATTTAAATATCTACTTTTAACAAGTGGTAATTGTCCATTATTTAATACTACACCCATTTTATCAATTCTATTTTGATAATTTGAATGATATAAACTAACAGCTTGTTTACTTTGTCCACAAGAGAAAAGATCACGTGGTAATTGATTATTTTCAGGGAATACAATTTGATTACCCATAATTCCTAATATTAATGAATTATGTATTTCTAAATGACTTGTATATTTTTGTATAGATTCTTCATTATGTGATATTAATGCGGTTTCAGATTCAGCTGAATCTAAATATTCTATTATTCCACAATTTTCAATTAGTTTATTAAGTTTTTTTTGATTATTTTCAATATTAATATTATCTATAGATTCTACATTATTTTCATATAATTCTTCAATAACATTATATATTTTATTTTTTTTTATAAAATCTAAATAATTAGAGTCAATTAATTCACTTTCTTTAAATTTATTAAATCCAATTAATAATTGATAAAAATTAAAATCTTTTGAATTTATAATTTTTTCAATAAATTCATTTTTATAACTGGGTATCATATTATTAACATAATATATTGGTCTTGTTAATCTACCTGAATCAGTATATATGTATATAATATTTTCATTAATAGCCCAACTAATACTAGTATATATTGGTAATAAACCAAGTCTTCTATAACTAATAAGTAGATTTAATGATTCATTTGGATTATTAATAATACCAACCCAAGCACCATTAATAAAAATTTTGGTACTATTTGCAATATAATCTATATTAGTTTCATCCAATAATTCTATAAAAATTACATTTTTTAATAATTCAAACATTTTATTTTTAGAAAATCCATTAGTAATATATGCAGCGAGAGACATATGTTTATGTAAACCAACATTTCCACCATCAGGTGTATCAACAGGATCAATAATACCCCATTGAGAAGAATGTAATAAACGCGGTCCAATAACTTTAGCACTAGAATCTAATGGTAAATTTAATTTACGTAAATGTGATAAATATGAATTATATGATAATCTGTTTAAATCTTGAATAACTTCTGGACGACGTGTATGTTCTTCTGCACCCCAAGAACCTTTAAATGCTTTTTTAAAACCAGTTTCTAATATACGTTCTTTAAAATATTCTTTATAATTATTTTCAATTAATGATTGAAAATCATTTTCATAAATTCCTTGTTTATAATAATATTCTTTATCTATTTTTTGAAATATATGTTTTTGTTGTAAAGTATAATATTCTTTAAATAAATCATATATTAAAGAACCTGTTAATTCTACACGTTTAAATTTAAAATTATCTCTATCAGTAGGTTCTTCGTGATTCTTATAAACTTTTAATAATTTATGTACCATAAAACCGATAAAATAAGCTTTATTATTAAAATTATTTTCTCCAATATGAGGTAATAAATAATCCATTAATATTTCCATTACATGAACAATAGTTTTGCCTTTTGTTAATGTTGCAATATATTTTAATGCAATTTCTTGATTAAAAATTCCACCTGCATCATGAATTGATGGTATAAATAAATCAATATAATCTGTATATTTGTCTAAATCAAGTAAACAATATTGTATAATTAATTTATCTGAAATAATTCCAAGAGCTCTCATTAAAATAAATAACGGAACTGGTTTTCTTACATTTGGTATATTAACAACAATTTGATTATTGCTATATTTAGTAGAAGATCTCATAATTCTTATTGATAATGTTCTGATAGGTTTTGAAGAATCTTCTGAAACAGAACGAATTTCGCAACTATGACTATATATTTCATTATAATCAGATTTAATATAAATCATATTATCTGCAAATTTTTCTTGACAAATTATTACTTTTTCTTTTCCATCAATAATAAAATATCCTCCATAATCATTTTTACATTCACCCATATAAAATTTTAAATTGTTATCCATTTTATTTAAAATACATAAATCAGAATTTAACATAATTGGAAATTTTCCAAAATATATTTTTTCTAACATTGTTTCAGTTTCAGTAAATTCTTTTTCAGATGAATCTGATTTAATTTTATATTTAACTAATACATCAATATGTAATGTAAAAGCATATGTCATATTTCTTAAACGAGCTTCATTAGGATACATATAGTGACTTCTTGAATCATCATAAATAATTGGTTTACCAAAATATAACTTATTTCCATCTAACCCTCCTAAAAATATTTCTGCTTGTAAATTATATTCTTTAGTATTAGGATCTTGATTTTTTAAAATTTTAATAGGATTTTTTTCTTTAAATATATTATTAATTTTATTATTTATAAAATCATTATACGAATCTAAATGATGTCTTACAAATAGTTCTGGGTTATCTTTAAAATATTTATCTATAACAATCCAATTTAAATTTTCATATGAATTATTAGACATTTCTTTAATATAATTAAACACTAAAAAATCTTTTATTTCTTAATAACATAAAAATATTAAAATATTAATTAAATAATAATTAAATAATAATATAATATTTGGATAAAAATATTATAATATTAGTATAATTATTATAATATTTTTATTTTTTTATATAATCATTTTTCCTGTAAATGTTACTAATATTAATCCTAAAATAACAAATAATAATACTATTGGTAATATTACTAATAACCAAGATATTTCTTTATATCCTGCCTTACATAAACAATTCAATATAAATGTCCAAAACACAATATAAATTGCGTTAAATACAAATACTAAAAAAGTACTTGGTAAATAACATTCATATGGTCCCAAACAATATTTTGTTGTGTTTCCAAAATTTTGAATAGCAATTACAATAAATATAATTACAGATATAAATAAATAAACAAAAGCAGGACTACATAAATTTTTAAAATCATTAGAAAATTTATCAAAGTATTTCGCCATTTTATAAAAAGTAAAGATAAAAAACTAAAGATAAAAAAAATTAATAATTAGTATATTCTGGTCCATTATAACCATACATAGTATCATAAGTATTATTTATACCATTTTCAATACTTCTAGATACATAAGTAAATGGTTGAAATAATGGACCACCGCCACTCATTAATTTTTTACAACCGTATTGAATTCTTTTATATTTTTTTGTTTTTTTACCTAAATCTTTTATTATTAATTTTATATTTTTATTTTGTTTTCTTGATTTCATATGTTTTCTTAATTTCATATGTTTTCTTGTTTTCATATGTTTTCTTAATTTCATATTTTTTCTTAATTTCATATTTTTTCTTGATTTAATAATTTTAGTATACTTCATTTATAATATATAAATAAAATATTTATTCTATATCAACATGTGTTAACATATGTCTACGACAGCAATATTTATTTAATCCTAAAATGTCTAATACTTCCCCTTCGGCAGTTTTATCTATATTATCTTCTGTTAAATAAATAATTTTATCTACTTCTAAAGATTTACTTATTTTTCTTTTTTTTATTTCTATTTGATAAAATCTATATTTATTTGCTAATACTTTTCCACATGTAAAACATTTAACTGGAATAATCATAAATAATATTTTATATATAATATACATTAAATATTATTTAAATAATTTCAATTTTAAAATACTTTTTTTTATATTTCAAATAAAGCTACTCTATTTAATTCTTTTTCACTATTTATACTGCTATTTACATTTATATAATTATATAAAACAATAAAAAATATAATAAGAAGTATATTAACTATTATTAATATTAATAATTTAAAAAAATTATACATTATTAATATTACTTAATATATTTTTATTAATTTGTTAAAATATTCACTCATCGTTAACTTCGCGGCATATGAATCTTGCTAAATGCCTACAAGGACAATTACATACAATATCACGCGTATCATTAACTTCTATTTCAATCCATTGAGCCATATTTTTTGGTTTGTTATTTTGATGTTTTTTACAGCATTTGCATGCATTTAATGTAGTTAACACATCGCTATTTTTCAAAACTTTATTTTGGTAAAACAAACTATAATTACGAATACCAACACCCAAATGACATTCATGCTGTGCAAACCCCACCATTTCATAAATATTTTTTACCTTATTTGAAATGTATTTTTTTGTGTATTTTTGAATAATTGTAGAAGCCCATATGTAATTGAATGACCAAATATGCTCAATCAAATCGTATGGAAGTTTGTAACCAATAAGCGAGTTAGCAACAGCATCAGAATTCATAAATATGAATTTCTTGTGAAACTTGTAATTGATTGGTTGTACAATTGATATTAAAATAATAATAATTATCAATTTTTTTTTTACTAACAATTTTTGTATATTTATAGGGTCCTTTTCCTGATAATTAGCACACGATTCGAATTTCGAGACCGAGACTCTTTTTCCACTTTTCGCAGCTGCTCTGAATATCGAGCACTTAGAGATCGAACGCAATGGCCAATGCGACTAATTGGCCAGGACCGCGCTAGCACGTTTGTGGACCAGATACATTTTCTGCGGCTCAGTGTCCACGATGCACGTCTCCAAATGCGCAGAGGATCGAAGGATCGAATCGACGATTTGCCAATGCGGTAGCTTGTTCACGCCGATATCTTCGATGACGACCCATCCACTGCCGACGAGGTCGGTGAGGAACCGACGACCAGCGTGAGAGCAGAGAGACGAGGAGGAGAGAGGCGAGGCGAGAGGCGAGGAGGAGAGGTGCTGGTGCACGGGTCGTCAGTTCGACCCCGCCCTCGGCACCCGTCCCGCAAGTGGCGAAGCGCCCAAAGCTGTGCCGTAGCAGCGGACAGGAGGAGCAGTGGGCGCAGAATCACGCGAAGGGAGATGCACCACGTTTTGGGGGGTGGCACTTCGACCCTCATTGGAGCTCAGGGGAACCACGTGCGTTTCACCCTGTAGTTCGAGTCCTGCTGCCCACCAGAGTGTTCAGATTAGACCCGATCGAATGAAGGCCGTCGTCAATGATTGTGTCATACGCCTGAACGTAAGAGAGGCGTGGTCTCTCGGCGATAAGGCATTTGGATGGTGGCGAGGGCTTGTTTGAGAGCGCTGTCACTTGCCTCATTCCCAAAAACTGTGTGCATTATAATTAATATAAATTTCACTATTTTATTTTTTTTGTTTTTCTAGTTGAAGAGTTTGATCTGGAATTAGAGTTTGTTCTGGAATTAGATTTTGATAATTTATATGTTTTTAATGAAACATCTAATTTAGTTATAAGATTCGGATCTTTATTTATTGTATCAATTAAATAATTTATTTTTTTAATATATTTTTCATTTACTATTAATCCAAATTTTTTTAAATATTTATGGTTTTCATTAAACAAATTAATTTTTTCATATATTGGTTCTTGATATTTACCATTATACCACTCCATTTCTTCGTTTTTAATTTTATCAAAATATTGTTTGCTTTCATTAATTGTTTCTTCATCTGCATTTTCATCATATCCATTTCATAATATAAATTATATAAATCATTAATATTATCTAAAAGATGTATATATGTTTTAAGAACTTCAATAATTATAAGTGTTAATTTGTTAACTTTTTTTATAATTTTATCAGTACTATCATTATAACTAATTTTAAATTCTTTTATGATTTTTTTATAATTTATATTTTTAGAAAAAAAATTATTTCCTTCTAATAAATAAACCTCTTGTTTAATACCATATATTGCAGTTGGATCTGTTTCTAAATATTGATGAATTTCTAATCCTTTTTCTATTATTGGAATATATCTATCTAGTTCTTCTAATTTAATTTTTTTAGTAAAAATTTTTCTTACTAAATCATTAGGCATTTCTAATTTTAAACCAGATTTTGAAGAATGCGATGAACTTTTTTTAAATTCTATAGGAGGAACTTTTTTTTTTGTTTTAGCTTTTGTTTTTTTTAATGTTGATGGATTAAATAATTCACACATTCCTGTTTTTTTATTTATTATATATCCGGGTGGACATCTTTTTCCTGTTAATGGTATAACCTGTTTTTGGGTATCATCGTTGGAGTTACTTTTTTTAGCTTCTAAATATGTTGTTAAATTAGGTATGTTATTTAGATCATTATATATATCGCTCATATTATATATATCGCTCATATTATATATATAAAATACATCCATTTTAAATTTCTAATAATACATATCCATTATTAGATTTACTAATTTTATATTCTTTATTTTCATTATGAATTTTATTATGACAAGTTTCACATATATTTATTAAATTTGCTTTATGATTTTTATTAAACTCATTATTTATTATTCCATTAGTACTTGAATTTTTTTGAAATTGTAAATGATGAATTTCGGTTCCTTCATTAATATTACAAATTTCACATAAATCTCTCAACTTTCTAGAATTATATCTATTTTTTTTTTTATTATTTATTAAATTTCCACCATTTTTTAAATATTTATTACGTATATTATATGCACGCTCTATAAAATCATTTGGTAAATCGAGAGATTTGCATACTTCTAGACCATACATTGATTCTCCTGCACCTTCTCTCAATTTTCTATCATAGATTAGTGTTTTTTGTGCTTTATCAAAAATAACACTCATATGATATGTTTTTAATTTATCTAAGTCTTTTAGTTCTTCATATTGTAATATTTCATGAAAATGTGTAGCAAATAAAAAGGTGCTTTCTATAGTGTGTAATCTCTCTAAACTAGACATAAATATACTTAATGCTGATGTACTTTCTGTTCCACTACATAATTCATCTCCTAAAATAATACTATTTTTTGTAGCATTTTTTAGAATAGTTCTAAGTTCACACATTTCTACTGCAAAAGTTGAGAGACCTTTAAAAATATTATCATTTCCTAATATTCTTGTAAATAAATAATTATATGGATAATAAATAAATTCTTCACATGGTACATAATTACCACTTTGTGCTAATATAATACTTATACCAATTGATTTTATAAAACTAGTTTTACCAACTGCATTTGTTCCATATAATAAAATTCCATTTATTAAACTTCCAATAGTTAAATCATTTGTAACATATAATTCTTTATTATTAATATGTTCAATTAAACAATGACGCATTTTTTTAAAGCTAACATATGATTTAACTTCATCATTATTTCCATAATCTTGATCAAAAATACTTGGTTTGCAATAATTATATTTATTTGCATTATATGCTTTAACATGGCATACATCAACTAATGAAATAAAACGAGAGATAATAGATAAATTATTATTTATTTTATTTAAATTTTTGAAATTTTCAACAATAATATTATAATTATTAATAATAGCTTCTAATAATATGTCTCTCGAATTATGAATATTATGTGAAATAAGATTTATTTGATTACTTACAATAATATTATTAGTATTATTAGAACCATGAGTTTTAAATTCTATTATACTTAAATTTAATATTATTTTTTCTTGGGAACCCGTATATGGTGATGTATATAATATTTCATAATTTTCATCTCCATTTTTAATCATTTTATCAAGTATTTCTTTTAATATTAAACCACGACGTTTTGTAATTAATAAAATAGGATCACTTTTAGATGTTTCATGAATTTTAATATAACTAGTTTCATCATCATTATTGATATTAGTTTCAGAATTTTTCTTTTTTAGTTTTGATTTAGGTTTTTCATAATCACCAACAATACTTGATAAAAATTGAGAGATTGCATTTAATTGTTCTTTAGAATCAACACTATCTTTGAATAAATTATTTAATTTTTTATTAAATTTTTTGTTAATAAATCCTAATCTCTCTAAATCGTAATTTGCTAATTTTTCCATTACTACATTATTTGCTTTATTTAAATCAAAATGCTCTTCAATAAATTTTGAAATTGTTTCAGAATAATTCAAAATATCAAAATTAATATAATACTTTATATATTCATAAAATTGTTGATTTTCTTTTTTAGTTGTAATTTTTTTAAATAAATTTTTTATATTTGAGAGATTATTGTATAAAATATAGAAATCTTTTGGATTAATATTTTTTAATACTAATTTTCGTTCTATTTTTTCAATATCTCTTACATCATTTAAATCAGAACGTACTGTTTTATAAAATTCTGTTTTTAATAAATGATTTATAACATCATAACTTTTATTTAATGTTTCTATATCATTAATAGGATGTAATAATTCATAGTTAAATTTTCTTTTCCCTCCACTTGTAATACAATTATTTAAAAGATTTGATACACAACTTAATTTTCCATTATAACGTTGATCACTAATAATATTTAATTGTTTTAATGTATGATTTGCTAATACTAATTTATTACTATGATTTTCAAAAACAGGATAATCAATATCTTTTACTAATGAAGGATTATGTTTATAAATAAAATCTAATAAAAAACATAAACTTTGATTTGCAAAACTATAATCACGAAATTCAGTTTTTTCTAAATATGATCCAATTCCATATATTTTATCAATTAAACCTTCTTGAAATTTTTGCTTTTCAAAATTTAAAGCAACTTTAATAAATTCATCATTTTCCTCGTTAGTTGTTATATTTTTTAAATAAATTTTATGAAATTTATCGGCATGTATATTAGCATAATTAATTAAAATGTCTATATATTTTCCATCATAATCATTGATATTATTAGTAATTATTATACATTCAGAAGGATTATAAATTGCAATATATTTTTCCAATTCATCATATACACTTGGACTATCAATATAAGGATGACTATATTCATAATTTATTAATTTTCCTGTCAATATATCAATAATACTTAATCCAATATTTAAAAATGGTTCTTTATTTATTAAAGAATTATTTGTTAAATGTACCCAAATACATATTGTATTATTACTTAAGCCATTATTATAATTGAAATTATTATCTTCACCAAAATCAATTATATCATTATTATTAAAATATGTACCTGGAGAATAAATACATGCTAAACTACGTGTAGTATTTTTTCCCTGAATATCTTGTGTAAATACAGGAACAGTATAACCATGTTCTAAAAGACGTTTAACATATTTATCTAATTGAGCTAGTCCAAAACCCGCCATAAAAACATCTTGTTTACCAATACACATATTTTTAGGCGCAATAACCATGTCATTTATATTTGCGAATTCTTTTAATAATGAACCTTTATAACTACCATCAGAACACAATATTCCATATACTTCAAAAAAACTACCAACTTGAATTAATACTATTGTTTTTTGTCCATGTGAGTTAGTATATTTTTTAACATATTCAAAATTTTCATCTGCTAATGTCATAATAAAATTATAATTTTAATTATTAAAACACAAAATTATAATTTTAAGTAATTTTATAAAAAACTATAAATTTATTATCTAAGACGCATACCCATTGTAGCACCACGTTTATTAATTGGTTGAGAATTATTTGTATTGATCACTCTTGGAACTAAAGGTTCCTTTTCTAATTTAGATTCTTTTACTAATTCTTCAATATTTAATTTTATTTCCGGTTTTACAAGAGGTTTTATAACTGGTTCTTCGGGCTCTACAACTTCGGGTTTTACAACTTCGGGCTCTACAACTTCGGGTTTTACAACTTCGGGCTCTATAACTTCGGGTTCTACAACTTCAGGTTCTACAACTTCGGGTTCTACAACTTTGGGTTCTACAACTTCGGGTTCTACAACTTTGGGTTCTACAACTTCGGGTTCTACAACTTCGGGTTCTACAACTTCGGGTTCTACAACTTCGGGTTCTACAACTTCAGGTTCTACAACTTCGGGTTTTACAACTTCGGGCTCTACAACTTCGGGCTCTACAACTTCGGGTTCTACAACTTCTTCTTTGGTTTTTGTTTTATTACTTTTTCTTGGCATATTTATATTATTAATTATAAAAAATAATATAAATTTATTACTAAAATAATATATTTATTTTCCTTTTTTTGGTGCCACAGACCCCCCACCACGAACTCTACTAACTACATTGTTTACAAAATTAATATCAGCACCATTTTTAACAAAATTAGTTTCAGTATTGACATCTTTTACTTTTAAGGATGCACCACCAATTGTATTTAAACGTAATCTTTGAGTTCTTAAATCACTGGAACCATTATTTATAGGTTTTGCATAAACATTGCTAGTTTTTATATTTTTATAATTATCATATAAAGTTGCTAAACTTTTAGAATCATCACAATTACTAGTTTGATATGTTTGTTTAATAAAAGCTCGTCTTCCTAAAATAAAGGTTGAATCTCTATCGGCTGTTCCCCCACTCATAGTTGGCATATTTTTTGAAATAATTGTAGTAGACATTATTTAATAATTATTAATATAAATAAATATTAAAACATATTTACAAAATAAAAAAATTTATAATTATTTATTATTTATTATTTATTATTTATTATCTTACACGTCTAATAGCATGTTGTGATTGAGAGTTCTCAGCACCACCAAAACTTTTATCATTATAATTTTTATTAATTGCATTTAATTTTTTAAATCTAGTATAATCAGATCCATCATATACAAATCTTGGATTTCCCGAAAACATAGCACTACCATTTCTATTTAAACCATCACCACGAACTTGAACACGGGATAAATTATTACCATTAACTTGACTAGATTCTCTACCATATATAATATCGGTAGCTACTATAGAATTCGTAATTACATCACCAGCATTATATGCACTTCTAAATGGTCCTAATATATTTTTATTATATAAAACAGGCGAAAAACCTAATCCAGAATTATACATATTACCAAAAGCTTTTGCTAAATATTTACGATTAGCAGAACGTTCACCTCCACCGACAGTATGACCAGTAATTAATGGTTGATGTCCTTTTTTTCCTTTACCTAAATCTGTAGGACTAAAAGTCATATTTATATTATATAAATATATATAAAAAAAATAATATATTTGATTTTTTTATATTTTAAATTTTATTATTTTTTTTACTTTTATTCGGTAATAATTCGTGGAGCAATATTCATTGTTAATAATTCTTGAAACATTAATTTACATGAATAAGGAATTTCTACATAACTAAAGTCTGTTCTATTTTCACATGTTCTACATATATGAATATTTTCTACATCATTATAAGCAGCAATTAAACCACATTTATTACATACATGTACACTAAATGAATCAGAAGCATCATAAATTCGTCCTTTTGTAAATCGTGATGCTCCATGTGAAACCATACAATCACGTTCCATTTCACCAAAACGTAAACCACCATCGCGTGCACGACCTTCAGCAGGTTGACGTGTAAGATTTACCATTGGACCAATACTTCTACTATGTTGTTTATCATTTACCATATGTTTAAGTCGTTGATAAAATGCAGGACCAATGAATATACTACAATTTAATTGTTCACCTGTTAATCCATTATACATAATTTCATTTCCTTTTGAATGGTAACCTAAATTTTGTAATTCTTTAATTGCTAAATTTATATCAAATTTACCAAAACTAGTTCCATCGCCATAAAGTCCTAATTGAAGTAAAACTTTTCCAAGTAAAGTTTCTTTTAATTGTGCAATAGTCATACGACTTGGAATTGCATGTGGATTAATAATAATATCAGGTTTTAGACCATCTGCAGTAAATGGCATATCTTCTTCTGGAATGATATTTCCAATAGTACCTTTTTGTCCATGCCGACTGGAAAATTTATCACCGATAACAGGTTTTCTGTAATTGCGTAATCTTACTTTACAAAAATTATATCCATCTCCATTAGTATCTATATAATTTTTATCAACAAATGTGGTTTCATTACTTCTAAATATATGACTTTCATCATAATATTTAATAGATTTAGTATAATCATTTTTATTTTCTTTGATTGGAATAATTTTAGATATAATGATATCACGATCATTTAATAAAGTATTTTCATTAACAACACCATTAGAATTAATTTTATCATAATTTGCAAATTTCATATTTTTTGTTTTATTTTTATCAGGTTTGCATCTAATTTCTTCATTACCATTAAGTTTTTTATCTTCATCTTTTTCTGTATGATAGATAGTTGCTAAAAATAATCCCCTATCAATAGATCCTTTATTAAATAATATACTATCTTCTTGATTATAACCAGTATGGCTAGCAATAGCAACAATTACTTGTTCTCCTGATGGGATATTATTTAACTGAATAATATTCATAATTCGTGTATCTACCAATGGTCTCATCGGATATGTTAATACATAAGCAGTTTTGTCCATTCTATTATTAAAATTAGTTACATACATTCCAATTGCTTGTTTACCCATAGCAGATTGGTAAGTATTTCTTGGAGATTGATTATTTTCTGGGAATGGAATGCATGATGCTAAAATTCCAAAAATACTACTAGGATGGATTTCACAATGAGTATAGTTATAAATATATTTATTATTATTTATTTTATTTAAATATTCTTTTGTCATAGCAATCATACTATTATTTTGTTCATATGAGTCAATATATTCAATTAATGATTCTTCTAAATTGCCACTATAACATAAATCATTCCAAGTAAGTTCATTATTTTTTAATTTATTGAAAATATCAAGTTTATTATAATAATTATAAATAAAATCATTATTTTTAATTTTAAATAATGGACGACTGAGCCGTCCTGCATCATTACAAATTTTAATTTCTAATAATTTAGTATCAAATATAATTGATGTATAAATATTAATAATTCCTTTATATTTTTTATCTTTGAGATCATTATATAGTTCTATTGGATTTTCTGTAATACCTACCCATGATCCATTAATAAAAACTTTAACATTATTAAATATTTTTTCATTATCTGTTTTGACTGAATCTAATGTACTAATTTGAGGAATTATATAATCATATAATCCATTACTATTTGAATAAATAGTAATATGTGTTAAATAACTTAGATTTTTAACTATACCAACAGACGCACCTTCAGGAGTTTCAGCCGGACATAAAAATCCCCAAGAAGAATTATGTAATCTTCTTGGTGGAATTAATTTACCACTTTTATCAATTGGAGTATTGATTCTTCTTAAATGACTTAATGTAGAAATATATGTTAATCTATTTAAAACTTGTGCAACACCAACTTTATTACTATTAATTTGTTTTATACCAAAATCTCCAGTAGCTAATGCACGTTTTATACCATTTTCAATAGTTGTTGATTTAATAATTTTATAAATATTAGTATTATTAATTATATTTTCATAATCTTGTGTTGATTTCCATGATCCATTATTTATTTCACGTACTAAATATTTTTGAATATCTTTAACTAATTTATTAAAATAATTTCTAAATAAATTATTAAGAAGTGATCCAGTTAAATCAATACGTTTATTTATATATGAATCTCTATCCGATTCTTCAATCCAACCAAATGAAGTTTGTAATAATCTATTTGCCATATATCCTAGCATGTATATTTTTTGTATTTCTGTTTTACAATTTGGAAATATATCATTATTAATAACTTCTAATGCAAAGTCATATTTCTTTTTTGCACCGGCATCTTTATCCATATTTAGAGGTGTATAAATTACATTAGAAACAATATATTTGATAGCAGATTCATATGTAATATATTGATTTGCATCAATAATACTACCCTTTAAGTTATATAATATTTTTTTATTATGTTTTTCTTCATTGCATAATAATATTTTTTCACATATATCTTTATCACTTATTATATTAAAAGCCCTAAATATTACAAATAATGGAATGGGATTTTTTAAACGTGGGATGTGTAAATAAATAGAATTTCCAAAAGTATTTGTTTTATTTGTAAGCGTAAGAGTTAACTGTTTTGGTGAAATACATTTCCAATCTGGAATACATTTAATTTCGGCAGACCAAGACCATTTTGTACTATTTTTTGATACATTATAACAATATATTTGATTTTCAGCAGCACGTTCTTGTCCTAAACAGGTTTTTTCAGAACCATTTATAATAAAATACGCACCCGGATCCATTTTACATTCACCGCTTTTATTATAATCTATATCTTTGTATTGATTTAAAATACAAATATCAGATCTTAACATAATTGGTAATTTTCCAATATTAATATTTTTAAGAGTTTTTTCATATCTTAAAATATTATTATAATTATCACCATTTCTTACAATATATTTAATATTAAAATCTATAGTCATAGAACCCGAATATGTAAAATTTCTTAAGCGTGCTTCTTGTGGTAATAGAATTTTTGTAGAACCATTATTTTCATAAATTTGAGGTCTATGAATTGAGAAATTTTTAAAATTAATAAAAATTTCTAATCTATATAAATCAAATTCTTTAATATAATCATATTCAGAACATATATGAACAGGATTAAACATTTCTATTGTATTTTGAATTTGTGTATTTACAAAATAATTATAAGATTCTATTTGATGTTTTACTAACTGTTTTAAATGATGATCTCTAAAATATGATTCAATTACGTTCCATGGTATCTCATTTTCATTTAATTTTTCATTAATAATTTCTTTCATATGATTAAATATGATTTATAACTAATATTTAAATATTATTTATAAATCAATTTTTATTAATTTTTATGTAAAAAAATAAAATAATTAATAAATTTTATATTTAATAATGAGTAATAAAACTTTAAAAATAGATCCTACTTTATTTAGTTTGAATAAAAGAGAAAAAAAAGAAAAAAAAATAAATAAAACAGAAAAATCATTATTAAGAAATGAATTAACTAATAGTAATAAAGTAAAAAAAGAAATGTTAAAAAGAGTAAAAGAATATCAAAAAAATAAAGAAGTAGAAAAAATTAATAATGAAAAATTTGAAACTTATGAAAATATAAATTTTGAAGATAATGATTTTGAAAAAGAATTTAATAAGTCATTAAATTTTCTTGGTAATTTAGCAAAAAAAAATAAAATAAAAAAAAATAAAACAGAAAAAATTAAAGATAATGTAGAAGTAAATTTAAATATTTCAAATGATTTAAAAAGTGAACCAAATTATAGTTGTTTAAAAAATGGAAATAAACCAACTTATAATGATGTTAATAAAACAAGAAAAAATGATCAGCGTATAAAAATTGTTTTAGAAAATAATACTTGTGATAATAATAAAGAAGATATTATAAAAAATGTAAATACTGATAACAATAAATTATATACATCACAGGATAATAATGCAGATAATTTTAATATTAATAGTGATATTAATAGTGATATTAATAGTGATATAAAAAAAGAAGAATATAGTTATGAAGATGATAATAATAATGAAAAAGATATAGAAGAAGAAATTCAATATGATATAAATAATTATAATAATAAAGATACAAATTTTATAAATAATATAAATAATAGAAAAGATGAAATAATACACTTAGAAAATGAAAACAATGAAAATAATAATTTAAATATTCCAAAAATAAATAGATTAACACGCAAAAAAAAATTTATTTTAGGAAAAAATAAAAATAAAAATAAAATAGGTATATTACTCAAAAATAAACAAACACAAAAAAATATAAAAGAAGAAATTGCATTAATTAAAAAAAAAAATATAATGGATATTAAAAATTATTTAAGTGAAAAAAATTTAATTAAAAAAGGTTCTGAAGCACCTAATGATGTATTAAGAAAATTATATGAAGATAGTATTTTGAGTGGTAATATTAATAATTTAAATAATGATAATTTAGTATTTAATTATTTATTACCTTAATATTATTTTTTGTGTATTATTTTAAAAATAACATATAACAAAATTAATGCTAATAAAAAGTAATAAGTATCATTTAAAATATCTTTATTAGTATTAAAATTATTTAAATTATTAATATTACTGAAACTTTCAGTATATGCAATTGCATAGTTTTTATCACTGGTTTTAGATATAATATCTTCAATATTATCTGATATATTTTCAATTTCATCTACAGCAATATGTACATAATTACTTGATCCATCATATAATTTTTTATATTTATTTAAAATATGACATTTAAGTTTTACTTTTTTACACTCGGGTTCTGTAGCACTAATAATAGCAGAAAAAAGTCCACCACCATTAATTCTTGTTGCTTTACTTAATGAAGAAGGCAAAATACCTACTCCATCTGGATTATTTCCTAACATTTCTATTCCAAAAATTTCATTATTATCCATATTATTTATATATGTATATCTATTAACTTGCTTGCCATTAATAGCATCTATACAATATGTATTAGTTTTTAATACATATTTATTTCCTAGTTTTTTATCACATTTTTTATCTAAAATATCTTTTGGATCAGTAAAAAGGGCTCCCATATATTTTCCAAGACCTTTAATATTTTTTTCAATGCAATCTAAACCGAACAACTCACAATTTGATTTTCCTTTCTCGTTCTTACCTCTTGATCCTGTTTTATCAAGAACATCATCAGCAGTACTTATACAATAATTATATGGATGTCCACTTCCATAAAACTCGTCAATAGTACAATCATCTGAATTTGGTGGACTATAACTCATATTAATATTATAATAAAGTAATATTTATTTTTTATGAATTAATTTATAAATTAAATATAATATTATAGATGTTAATAAAATATAATAAAATTCTTCAAAATTTTTATTATTTTTATTATTTTTATTATTTTTAAATAGATTTATATTTTGTATTAAATCATTATTGCTATTATTTAAATTACTAAATTGTTCAACAACTAAATCACCTGTTTTTACTATACCAGTTATATCACCTGTAGCTATATGTACATATGGACTATTGTCATCATATAAATAATTATTTTCATTTAAAACATGACATTTTACTTTGACTTTTTTACAATCAGGTGTTGCATCTTCAGTAATAGCTGATAATAATCCAACCGGATCAATACGTGTTACACTACTAACTGCCGCAGGAAGTATTCCACCACTATTTCCACTATTTCCACTATTACTTGATCGTCCAGTTATTACATTAGTAGTATCCATATTATTTATATAAACATATCTATCAACTAATTCTCCAGTATTAACATCTTTACATTTTGTTCCAGTTTTTTGTAAATATTTATTTCCTAATTCTTTGTTACATTGAGTAGATAATCCTTGTTTTGGATTATAAACTAAAGAAGCTGAGTATTTAAACAATCCTCCCATATTTTTTGCAATACAATCAGTACCCCATGAATTACAAGATTCATTTACATTAATATTTTCTTCTATTGGTGCTATACAATAATTATAATTATGTCCTATACCACCAAAATTATTTGCTATACAATCATTTTGATCATAAGATTTGGGCATATTATTAATAAAACAATATATTATATTTTAATTTAAAATATAATATATTTTACTAAACTAAATAAAATATATTATATTTATACTATGATACCACCTGCTGCAGCAGCATTTTTTGCACCATCATTTTGATTTTTTTTTAATTTTTTTTTTGGAGCTTTTTTTTTACCTTCAATAATATTAAATTTATTAGATGTATAAAAAATACTATAAAATAATAAAAGTATTAAAATAGTTATTAATAAATTTCTAAAATTAAATATTTTTTTAACCATATATATAAATTTAAAATATTTTTTATATATAAAATGAAATTTTATAATAGTCAAAGAATAGGTCAACCTTTAAAATCATGGAAAGATGAAAATTTAAGTGATACAAAAAATATATTTATTGCTAAAAATGTTTTAAATAATGATTTTAAAAATTCTAATAATTGCACTCCATGGAATAATTGTGAAAGTAAAACTAAATATAAATTTAATGCAAATCCATTAAAACATTACAGAAAACAATATGTTTTAGATAGTAAATATAGTTTTAGTAATAATTCATATATTGGAATATTAGATAAACCAGGTAGTTATATTGTATCAGATAAATCTTGTGATTCAAGTAATAATACAAATATGTATGTCCATATATTGGGATTAAAAGATGAATGTAGTCCACAAATTAGTGATAAAATTTATGATCCATCATTAAATCGAACAATATGTATTGCTTCTAATCCACAATCATTAGTTATTAAGAGAGCAAATACTAAATTAGATAATAATTATTGTTCATCGCAAAAAGAATATATATATAAAAAATGTAAAACATTTGAACAAAATTTACCATCAAATAATGATATAACTATAAATAATGGAACATTTACTAATTGTGATAGTGATGACTGTAGAACAACATTTAATCCTTCTAATAGAAGATATCAAGTTCAAGGACCTGTTACAAGTAGTTCTAGAATAGCATCATTAAAATATGGTTATAATAATGAAAAAAATAAAATATATAGTGATTATAATAATCATAATTTATGTCCTCCAAATTCAAGTTTAAAAGAATGTAAAAATAGAAAAATATTATCACGTCCTCATTGTATTGGTTGTCCAAATGATAGCCAAACAATAAGAAGAAAAAAAATTAATATATTAAAATAGAGTTATAATATATCTTTATTAATTGGTAAATTATATTTATTACACCATCCAATACATTTTCGTATATTTATATTTTTTAAAATTAATAATTTATTTTGTAATTTATTAAAATCAGTTTTTTTATTATTATTTGATATATCAACTACATCTTTAAATGTTAAAAATGATTCTTTTGGGGATAATGAGTATTTATAACTATTAGTTGGAGATATATTAACTTTATTATCAATTATATTAGGTATATATATAGGTTTACTAGTAGTATTTAAACTTATATTTTTATCTTCATTATCTTCATTATCTTCACTAACTTCATTATAATCAGTAATTTCATTTAAAATATTATTTATTACAACATCTATATTTAAAAGATTATCTAATTTATTTAGAAAATTTTCATGATTTAAATTATTATATTCTCTAATTAAATTTAATGTAATATTTATATTTTCTAATTGTTGTTGTCCATAAATAGCATTTAATTCTTCTATTTTATTTAAAAATATTATAGGTAAATCTATATTAAAAAATGTTTTAATATTATCTAAATTATTTAATATATAATCAAAATTTTCACTAATATTTTTTTTTATATTATTTATAAAATTATTATCTTTAAAATTTTTACATATTATATATTTTTCTGAATTAGCAATTCTACTTGTATTAGGTTTATATGAATAAATATTTTCATAACAATTAGATAATAAAAATAACATTTCAATAGTTTTTAAATTAAACGTATCAAAAACTTTTAATATAAATACACCACCTGATTTTTGCATTATTATTGCATAAAAAATCTGTGAAATAATTAATTTTAAACTTAAATCTTCTTGTTTATTAAAATCTATAGAAAAATCAAATCCTCCATCCCCAGTAATATAATCAATTGAATTTTTAAAATTTTCATTTATAAATAAAAAATTTTCTTTTAAAAATAAATCACCATTTTTTGATTCTCCAGATACAATTTTAACATTATTATTTAAATTGATAAAATTATTACTTTTTTTCCAAGATGGTATATTAATATTATTAGAAATTAATGTCATACCATAATATAAATCTTTTTTATTGTTTCTATAATAATTAAATGCTTCAATAAAACCACCTGGACCTTCTGCTAGATGAAAACTGGTTATATTATTTTCTTGATTTAAAAAATTAAATACATTTATAATTTCTATCATTTTAAAAAAAGATCTACTTAATGGTTTATATTTACATATTGAATAATTATTAATATTATTATTATTATTATTATTATTATTATTATTATTATTATTATTATTATTAAATGGAGTATGTATATATTCATATGGATTTGTAATTTTTTTAT
>MDSX01083734.1_pt1 | contig 21551 bp, 17 predicted proteins | sample 811141 | NCBI WGS metagenome assembly MDSX01 (sample SAMN05326642, study PRJNA326480) | marine metagenome | isolation source: seawater | place: Atlantic Ocean: South East | collected 2010 | reverse complement strand
GCTCTCTCCAATCTGCAATCACTCCTTCCTCCGTGAGATAATCAAATAGAGGTTTCCCATAACCGTGTACCAACAATGAAACCTGAGCGCCACGCTCTTTAAGTGGCGTGATTATTTCAAAATTACTACCTGTTTCATTGGCTATACATTCAAGTACCTCTTGAAGGTAAGCGGTTAATTTTTTACTCTTGGTCCTTAAGTTTTCAAAGCCCGCTTTGTCAAAAAGATCTAGACTGGCTCTGAGCGGAGCCATGGCCATTACTGGAGCATTTGAAAGTTGCCAGGCTTCTGCCGTAGGAATGGGCTTGAAGGTATCAGGCATTTTAAAACGAGTTTCTTTGTCATGCCCCCACCAGCCTTCGAATCGAGGGATTTCAGATTGGCCGTGATGACGCTCATGTATAAAATAACCGGCCGTGGCGCCCGGTCCAGAATTAATGTACTTGTAGTGACACCATGCAGCAAAATCCACATTCCAATCGTGCAATTGTAATTCTACATTGCCCGCTCCATGGGCAAGATCCCATCCTACAATGATACCTTTGGATTGTGCATGCGATGTGAGGGTTTTCATATCCATGACTTGCCCTGTATAATAATTTACACCTCCAATCATCATCATGGCAATTTGGTCACCATGTTGGTCTAAAGCAGAGCGTATGTCTTCCTGATGTATGTGATGTTCACCATGGCGTGGACCAATTTCAATCAAATGTTCGCTTGGTTCTAATCCGTGAAACCTTAACTGAGATGCCAATGCATATTGATCAGAAGGGAATGCTTTGGCTTCGCAAAGAATTTTTGTCCTTTTACCTTTTGGTCGAAAAAAACTTACCATAAGTAAGTGAAGATTATTCGTCAATGATCCCATCACGACCACCTCTTCAGGTTTTCCTCCAACTATTTTAGCAAGACTTTCAGAGAAAAATTCATGGTATGGCATCCAAGGCCTTCGCGCATGCAAGTGCCCTTCCACACCCCATTTTTTCCAATCCTCTAGCTCTTCGGCTATGTATTTCTCTGCCAATCTGGGCATCAATCCAAGACTGTTCCCGGTAAAATACAAGGTTTCCTTACCTGCTATGACAGGAATATGAAACTCTTTGCGGTATTTTGCTAATGAGTCTTTTGAATCTAACTCCTCAGAATACGTTTTGTTAAGTACGTTCATGCTTCAAAAATGGGTGCATTAAAGGTAGGGTAAAAGGGCGATTAGCGCGAAAAGTAGCCACGGTAACCCTTCAATTAAAAAACTGTAATATAAATCCCCACGTTCTGTCCTAGCAATAATAATGATCGTTGCGAAAATGAGATAAAGAATAAAGGTTGGTTTTAGTGGCATTTCAAAAATAATAACTTGAAGCGAAAAGCTAATCCATAATGCCAAATGAGCAATATAAATACTATTCCTAGTTCCAATTACATGCGGTAACGTTTTTATAGAATGACTATCTAGTTTGACGTCTCTAACGTCAAAAGGTATAGTGAGGGCCATAGTCCAAAATAAACGCTCAATAAATGACCATAAACCATTGTCTCCGTTCCAAATAGCAGGTAAATAGGCCGTAATGTATGCCCAGACAAATGAGATGATAAAAAGCTTTAATCCTGGTACAGAGCGCAATCCACCACCCTTTTTTTTTAAAACCCACGGGAGGGGATAAAGCAGAGCAATAGATGAGCCAAAAAGATAATTTAAGAAGAGACTTTGAGAACCAATTCGAAAGAATTCTAGCCCAGCAAAAGCAGCTCCGCCAACAATACAAAGTTTTGTCAAATTGGGCATCTGTGTGCGCCACGCCGAAATTTTTGACTTTCCTCCAGCTAAAGACGGCCCTTCAAAATACCTTGCAAATCCATACACGACTAAAGTACCTGAAGCGTTGAGCACAGCCAATGAAGGCTTGGTTGTATGTAGTGTGTTTTCTGTGATCTTGGTAAGCGCATAAACAGCTCCTGCAACCCAGAAATTAGCATAAACGAATAGGCGGAAAAATCCGATAAAATTGTTTGTAAAAATGTTGAAACTTCTTCTCATTCTTAGGTGTTAAAAATACATCATGTAATTAACGTGTTTAGTACTTTTACACTCTAAAATAAACCCTCTTATGAAGCGCAATTCATTTGCCTACCGCCATATCGGGCCTAAAGCCGTTGACGTGGACCAGATGTTGTCCACTATTGGTATAGATTCTATCGAAACTTTGATAGATGAAACTATTCCTAAAGCAATACGAGCTGAAAAGGATTTAGATCTAAGTGAATCTATGACTGAGGCTGAATTTGGTGAACATATTGCGGCCTTAGGGGAGATGAATACAGAATTCAAAACCTACATTGGGATGGGTTATCACCCCACAGTACTTCCTGGAGTAATACAGCGAAATATTTTGGAGAACCCTGGATGGTATACAGCATATACTCCCTATCAAGCTGAGATTGCACAGGGTAGATTAGAGGCATTGATGAATTACCAAACCATGGTAGTGGACCTTACAGGTATGGAGCTTGCCAATGCGTCTTTATTAGATGAAGCTACTGCAGTAGCTGAAGCTATGAGTATGTTTTACGGTGCAATGCCTCGCGCTAAAAAAAAGACAGGTGCAAATAAATTTTTTGTAGATCGTAACACTTTTCCACAAAGTGTTGCCTTACTAAAAACTAGAACTGAGCCTATTGGTGTAGAATTAGTTTTTGGCGACTATTCATCTTTTGAGCCGTCAGAAGATTTCTTTGGTGCCATGCTACAATATCCCAATTCAGACGGTTCTATTAAAGATTACCGAACGTTTGCTGCTCAGTGTAATCAGGCGGGAATTCAGCTTGTTGTCGCTGCTGACTTGATGTCTTTAACCTTGTTGACGCCGCCGGGTGAATGGGGAGCAGATGCAGTAGTAGGCACTACCCAACGCTTTGGTATTCCCTTAGGCTACGGAGGGCCTCACGCAGCTTATTTTGCAACTAAAGAGAGCTATAAGCGTCATATTCCTGGGCGAATAATTGGTAGAACAATTGATACAGACGCTAATCCTGCGCTTCGTATGGCTTTACAAACACGTGAGCAGCATATCAAACGGGATAAGGCGACATCTAACATTTGTACGGCTCAGGTTTTGCTTGCTGTTATGGCAGGGGCCTATGGAGTATATCATGGACCTGAAGGATTAATGGATATTGCCGAATCCATTCATTTAAAAACAGCAACATTGAACGCTGCTTTCAAAGGAATGAATCTTGAACAATCCAATGAATCTTTCTTTGATACGCTGAAAGTTCATCTCAGAGCCAGCGAAGCGGCTTCCTTGAGGGCCTTAGCTGAAGATGCTGAAATCAACTTTCGCTATTTTGATTCAAAAACTGTGGGAATCTCGTTGAACGAGACTACTACCGATTCAGACATTGCTGAAATTATAGCAGTTTTTGCCAAAGCGGAACAAGCAGTCGAAATTGTAATGGATGATTTACAAACGGCAATTCCTTCTTCTTTGTCACGCTCTACGGCTTTTATGACCAACGAAGTGTTTCACAGTTACAGAAGTGAGACAGACATGATGAGGTATTTGAAGATGTTAGAACGCAAAGATTTAGCGTTGAATCATAGCATGATTTCTTTAGGGTCCTGCACCATGAAACTTAATGCAGCTTCAGAAATGATTCCATTATCAAATTCGTCATGGAATGGATTGCATCCATTTGTTCCTGTAGAACAAGCAGCTGGTTACATGGAGGTCATTAATGAACTTGAAAAAGATTTATCCGAAATCACAGGCTTTGCAGCCACATCCCTTCAGCCAAATTCAGGTGCTCAAGGAGAGTATGCGGGACTCATGGTGATACGTGCCTACCACCAAGCCAACGGGGATCATCAGAGAAATATCGCGTTAATACCTTCATCAGCGCACGGTACTAATCCAGCTTCGGCTGTAATGGCAGGAATGAAAGTAGTGGTTGTGGCATGTGATGAAAAGGGTAATATTGATGCAGAAGATCTTCGTTCTAAAGCAGAACAATACAGTGATAACCTGAGTGCATTGATGATCACCTATCCTTCAACACACGGCGTATTCGAAGCTAGTGTAAAGGAAATTACGGGTATTATTCATAGACATGGCGGTCAAGTTTACATGGATGGAGCTAACATGAATGCCCAGGTGGGTCTTACTTCTCCTGGAATAATTGGAGCAGACGTTTGTCATTTAAACCTACATAAGACCTTTGCTATTCCGCACGGAGGTGGAGGTCCTGGTATGGGGCCAATTTGCTGTGCCGCGCACTTAGCTCCATTTTTACCAAAACACGAAGTTATAAAAATGGGAGGAGCGCAAGGAATTTCAAGTATTTCTGCCGCTCCTTGGGGATCTGCATTAATTCTCTTGATTTCCTACGCGTACATAAAAATGTTGGGTAGTGAAGGACTTACAGACAGCACAAAATATGCGATTCTCAACGCCAATTACATCAAAGAGCGGCTTGCCGGTTCATTCGAAGTGCTCTACACGGGCGAAAATAATCGCTGTGCACATGAGATGATATTAGATTGTCGTCCTTTTAAACGAGACGCAGGTGTGGAGGTAACTGATATTGCGAAGCGATTAATGGATTACGGATTTCATGCACCTACGGTGAGTTTTCCTGTCGCGGGAACAGTAATGGTGGAACCTACAGAGAGTGAAGGTATGGCCGAGCTAGATCGTTTTTGTGATGCAATGCTTAGCATACGTGCAGAGATTTCAGAAATAGAGGGGAATCAAGCTGAGTCTGTGAATAATGTTTTAAAGAATGCTCCACACACTCAGTATATGATTTGCAGTGATCAATGGGACTTTCCTTATTCAAGGGCTAAGGCAGCTTTTCCTTTATCTTTTGTTGGTGAAAACAAATTTTGGCCAACAGTTCGTAGGGTAGATGATGCATACGGAGACCGGAATCTCATCTGCACTTGTGAGCCCATTGAGAGTTATATGGAAGAGACGGAGGCCTAAGGATTTTGATTTGACTTAAGAGCCCTCAAATCACTTCCTGTTGGCCTCTGATAAAGTGACAAATCAAAGTGGCTTGTAGCGGCATAAAGGTGGTCAAAGATATCTGACATGATTCCTTCATAAATAGACCAATCTGTGGTTGCAGCAAAGCAATACACTTCCACTGGAATACCTTCTGTAGTTGGTTGCAGTTGACGAACCATCAAGGTAAAGTCATTATTGATATCTGCATGATTCTTTAAATATAACTCAATGTATTTTCTATACAAACCAATGTTGGTTTGTCGTCGACCATTCAATAAATTCGAACCTAGAGATGGTTCCTTTGAGTTCGCGTTGTCGATTTCTTTTTGACGCTCAATCATGAAAGGATTGATCAGGTCGATCTCAATTAACGCATCCATCAATCCTTTATCAAGGTGACGAATTGAGGTGATATCAATGTAGATGTTGCGTTTAATGCGGCGAGAGCCACTTTCGGACATTCCGCGCCAATTGACAAAACTATCTTGTACAAAAGCCGTAGCCGGCACAGTGCTGACGGTCTTATCAAAGTTTTGGACTTTTATGGTGGTAAGGTCAATGCTTAGTACATCGCCATCTACTCCATAGTTAGAAAATGTAATCCAATCGCCCACTTTTACCAGATCATACATATGTATCTGGAAATTAGCCAAGAGCCCTTTGATACTATCTTGAAATACTAGAATTAGTATTGCTGTTGTCCCTGCAAAGGCCCCGAGTATTGCTCCAGCAGATGTTCCAGTAAGAATTGAAATTAAAGAAATTCCGGCCCCAAAAAAAGCCAACAAACGGACTACTTGAGAGATTGTTCGTACTGGCGTGTTGGTATACTTTTCATTTTGACTAAGCCAATTCTCTAAGGCACGGAGGGTTCGATTCACTAATGTAACTAATAGGACAATAATGTAAACCACAACGATTTTTTCGAAAACGGGAATTGTACGCGGTACATCGCTCAAAACATAATGGAGCGCATTGTAAACGATAGCCGCAGGGACTAAATGGGCAATCCCTTTAAAGACTTTTTGCTCAAAAAAGTAGTCGTCCCAAGTTGCTTTGGATCGTTTTACAGCAGCATGAATAATACTGACAAGAATACGGCGCGAAAGAAAATCGGCTATTAAGGAAAGTAATGCTAATAAAATGAAATCGATACCAAGTGCAATCCACTCAATATAGCGTTCATCAATATGTTGGTTGGCTAGCCAATCGCTGGCCCAATGAATTTTATCCATTAGAATGGGTGGAACAAGGTTACGCTGTCAAATCTAACTGAAGTTGCATAAAAATATCCCAATCCAAAAACTGTTGTATCATCTTGACGTCTAATATTACCAATTTGTGGGCTGAAAGGCACACTAAATAATCCACCACCACCAATGTTGTTGGCCATTATAGTCAGATAATCGAACATACCAGCGCTTACCGTGCGAGTTTCATAAGCTAAACTTATGAGAGTGTCACGGAAAACAGTATAAGGGGGACCAATAAAATTGAAACGGCTCACTTGAGTACCCTCTATAAATTGGTCATCGTTGAAAATGTTGATACTTGAATTGAGGCTTTTTTCTGTTTCCTCTGGAGAAAACGGTCCTGTTAAACCGTTGGGAGCATAGATTTTAGTAGTCCAATAATTTTTAATCCAGTATGCATTGCCCTTACCTATTGGATCATTCCATAAAGCGTAAGGGCTGTAATAACATGAATCGGCATCTGCATAATAGACGGAATCTCCTGTTCTAAAATCTATCCAGCTGCTGTCGTCTTCCATGATTGGGAACATAGGGCTTAGAAATGAAAAAGGTGCATTGACAACATCAGTAGTGCTTTCCCAAAGGCCAGTTGCATTTCCATAACCACCGGGAACGTCAATAATTAATCGATACCCATTCCCAACCACTGCTTGAAGTGTAGAATCCTCATAACGTCCTGGTGAAACTTCTGTTAAGGTGCTTACCAAACTGTCATTCTCATAAACTTCAATGATCGCACCGGAAATACTAGCGGCATCAGACGATTCTAAGTAAGGCGAGCTGATTGCTAAGTTTAAGTAAGTGCCTTGTCCGCCTAGATCAGTTACAGAGCCACTGACTGAAATTAGGGAAGCGCCATCGTAGGCATCGGTTTTAACTCTATCCGTAACATCTGTTTCACATGAGATGAAAAAAAGTGCTAAAAGGCTAAAAAGTGCTAAATTCTTCATGTCTTAAAAGTCTAGATTATAGGTAATTGTTGGTATGGCAGTTCCGAATATGGAAAGTTGGGTGGCTTGGGTTTGACCTGTAGGATTACCACTGTCGTCTAACTCTTCTTCAAAGAAAATGCTAAAGGCATTTTTACGAGCATAAGCATTGTATACTCCAAGGTTCCAACTTCCTTTCCAATCTCTATCTTTTTTATTAGGAATGGCAATATCCATACTGAGGTCTAAACGATGATAGGCAGGAGTTCTACTATTGTTTCTGCTTAGAGCGAAAGGGTAGATAATTCCTTCAAACTCACTCTTTGCTTCAGGATAGGTATAGGGTTTTCCTGTCTGATAGATAAAAGATCCAGAGAAACTAATATTTGGTTTCCAAGCGTATGCAGCAACTATTGCCAAATCGTGCGGTTTGTCTTGAGCAGCAGAGTACCATTCTCCAAGATTGATCCATTCATCTGGTGTGGATCCAAGATCTACTTGTAGTTGTGAACGGCTATAGGTGTAGGCTACCCAGCCTGTTAGTTGACCTATTTTTTTATCCAATTGCATTTCTATGCCGTAACTCCTTCCACGCCCCGTCATGAGTGCTACCTCAATGTTATCAACTCCGGTTGGTTGAGCCCCGTTTTTGAAATCTACAAGATTGCGCATGCTTTTGTAATAGGTCTCTACGCTCAATTGCCATTCCCCATCCTTGAAGTTACGGTTCCAACCCAAAGCAACCTGGTCTGCTGTTCCTGGGTCTATATACCTGCCGGCAGGACGCCAAGTATCAATGGGCAGTGATGACGTTGTGTTTGAGATTAAATGAATGTATTGACGCGTTCTATTGTAGCTCGCTTTTACTGCTGTGTTTTCTGATGATTTGTAATTAATCCCTAACCTAGGTTCTAGCCCTTGAAGCCCATCAAAGGATTCAATGATTTCATAGGAACCATAGCTCGTAGTGTCGGTAACAAGATCATTTCTTACGGTACCATTAGAGGTTGGATTGTAATTCACAACATTCCGCGCTCCTACGTTATAAAATGAACTGTAACGAATTCCTCCTCTGATAGTTAGGCGGTTATTGACTTTCCAATTGTCTTCAATGTATAAAGACGGTTCTAAAGCATACTCATTCTGCAGTTCAATGTTAATGTCTACAAGATTACTGTCCAAGTAGTCAAGAGTAGTTGAGAAAGGCTCAAAGTCATAAACTGTGGCTTCTAATCCATAATTGACCTGATGTTGGGCGTTAGGGAACCAGCTGAATGCGACTTTATTACTCTGATTCTTTATGAAGGCAATATTGTCAATAATCGCCTGAGGAAAGTCGAAGCCAATGGCATAATCGTAATCTGAGTATATGGTACTGACGTTTAAGAATAATTTATCCGTTATGAGGTAGTTCCAACGTCCGGTTAGCCCTAGGTTACCCCAGTCAAACTTCACTAAGCCAGGCACACCAAATGCATCTTTTCCATAGTATGCACTAAGAAAGAGTCGGCTTTTGTCATTGAATTTATAATTTACTTTAGCATTTAAGTCATAGAAGTTAGCAATGATGGAATTCAAATCATCATTAGGACTAGCCTTCAGTAATACGTCTTGATAGGACCTTCTTCCCGCGATCATAAAACTTGCTTTTTCTTTGACTAGAGGCCCTTCAAGCATCAGTCTAGAGGACAACAGTCCCAAGCCCATGGTGCCTGCAAACTCTTTGGTGTTTCCTTCCTTTTGATGTACATCAAGTACGGATGAAAGTCTACCTCCATAAGGTGCAGGAATTCCACCCTTGTAAAGTTTTAAGTCACGAACGGCGTCTCCATTAAAAACGGAGAAGAATCCGAAGATATGCGAGCTATTGTAAACTGGCGCTTGATCTAATAGAATTAAATTTTGATCTGTTTTACCTCCTCGCACATTAAAACCGCTAGCCCCTTCACCAACGGTAGTCACTCCAGGTAGTAAGGTGATTGAACGAATGACGTCAAACTCTCCTAGAAATTGTGGTATGGCTTTAATTTGCTTGGCTGTTAACTGAGTAGTTGACATTTCTGCCGTATTTAGATTTTCATCTAATTTTTTCGCAGTTACTTGTACTTCGGCCAATTGGTTACTTGCTTCTTTCAATTCGAAATCAAGCTTCTGACTTTCTTTGATGGTCAAAGTCTTAACAATCGGTTTGTACCCAATGTAACTAACAGTAAATTCGTAAACGCCCGCTGGGAGGGTTAATGAATAAAATCCATAGATATTGGTTACTGTTCCTTGACGGTTTTCATTCGTGATGGAAGCATTGATAAGTTCCTCTCCAGTTCCATTATCACGTATGTAACCACTCAGAGTAACATTCTGCGCATGGGCGTTTAGGGAAATTGCTAGTCCTAACAAGGCAAGCCATTTTTTCATAATTAGAAGTTTTAATATTTAAATAAGGTTTTAAGCCGAAGAATGTTCCGCTACATGGCAAAGTTTGTGCCAACCAACTTCATATTTTAGTTATTCTTTCAGAAAAAGTTTATATCCCAAAATGGTCCCGGATAAACTGCCTCCAATAATATTGGCGAGAATAAGAGGGAAGTCGCCTAAAGAGATACCATAGACCAACCAACACAATTGACCGGTGAACATCATGATGTACATGGTCAAGCTTAAGTCTTTTGTTTGACGCATTCGGATTATTTTGAAAGCCTGCGGGACGAATGCGGAAGTGGTCAATACAGCTGCCACTATTCCAATAGTAGTTACCCAATTCATTTGGTTAAAAATAGATGAAATTTTATTGAATTCTCAAGTACAAATGTGAGTAATTAGTTGCCATTAGTCAGCATCCTAAGTTTTTATTATAACCATTTTTTCATGGTTATGTGGTCAAGTCTAACACATTCTTTATTTGTTAGCAACTTGTTGATAACTGGTTTTGGTCACCTCAGTTAAATCTATCCAGAGTTGTCAAGTAGCAATCTGTAAACTACTTTTGATGCATCTTAAAATAACGAAGAATACAACATGTCTCAATTAGTTGGTAAAATTGCTCAAATCATTGGTCCAGTAGTGGATGTACGCTTTGAGGGTGCAGCAGGAGAGCTTCCCAAAATTTATGAAGCTCTGGAAGTAACAAAGTCAAATGGCCAAGCAGTGGTCCTTGAAGTGCAAAAGCACGTAGGTCAAGATACTGTTAGAGCGGTATCAATGGACTCGTTAGACGGCTGTCAAAGAGGTCAGGACGTTACAGCGAAGGGTTCCGCAATTACAATGCCTATTGGTGATCAAATTTACGGTCGTGTATTTAACGTAGTAGGCGAGGACATTGATGGAATTGGAGGTATTGACCGTTCAAGAGGTTTGCCAATCCACAGACAAGCTCCTGCATTTGAGGATCTAAGTACTTCTACGGAAGTTCTATTTACAGGTATTAAAGTAGTCGATTTGATTGAGCCTTATGCGAAAGGCGGGAAAATCGGTTTATTTGGTGGTGCCGGTGTTGGTAAGACGGTTCTAATTCAGGAATTAATAAATAATATTGCGAAAGGTCACGGTGGTCTTTCTGTATTTGCTGGTGTTGGTGAGCGCACTCGTGAGGGAAATGACCTCATGCGCGAGATGCTTGAATCTGGTATTATCAAATACGGAGATGACTTCATGCATGCCATGGAAAATGGCGGCTGGGATCTTAGTAAAGTAGATAAAGAGTTGATGAAGGACTCAAAAGCAACCTTCGTATTTGGTCAGATGAATGAGCCTCCAGGTGCACGTGCACGTGTGGCACTCTCAGGTTTGACATTGGCGGAGTACTTCCGCGACGGTGAAGGCGATGGTCAAGGTAAAGACATCCTTTTCTTCGTGGATAACATCTTCCGTTTTACTCAAGCGGGTTCTGAGGTATCGGCACTTTTAGGTCGTATGCCCTCTGCGGTAGGTTACCAGCCAACTCTAGCCTCTGAGATGGGTGCTATGCAAGAGCGTATTACTTCTACCAAGAACGGTTCTATTACTTCGGTTCAAGCAGTATATGTTCCTGCGGATGACCTTACGGATCCTGCTCCTGCAACAACGTTTGCCCACTTGGATGCTACCACGGTATTATCACGTAAGATCGCTGAGCAAGGTATCTACCCTGCGGTTGATCCATTAGATTCTACTTCTCGTATCTTGACTGCGGACATTGTTGGTCAAGAGCATTATGATACTGCACAGCGTGTAAAAGAGACATTGCAGCGCTACAAGGAACTCCAAGACATCATTGCCATTTTGGGTATGGAAGAATTGTCCGAAGAGGATAAATTAGTGGTGTCGCGCGCACGTCGTGTTGCACGTTTCCTTTCTCAGCCGTTCCATGTTGCAGAGCAGTTTACAGGTTTGCAAGGTGTTCTAGTAGATATCAAGGATACTATTAAAGGATTCAATATGATTCTTGACGGTGAATTGGATCAATATCCAGAAGCTGCCTTCAACTTGAAAGGTAGCATAGAAGAAGTGGTAGAAGCTGGGGAGAAAATGTTAGCCGAAGCTTAATCATATTCATTATGTACTTAGAAGTAATTACACCCGAAGCGGTATTATTTAAAGGCGAAGTGAGTTCTGTGCAATTGCCAGGACGTGATGGTTTATTTCAAATTTTGAAAGACCACGCCCCAATAATCTCAGCTTTAGGTCCAGGCACGGTTAAAATACGTGTTGCCGACGATACACAGACGCTTGATACTTTGAGCTCTCAGGTTATTCTTGATACTTCAGACGATAAGCTTTGCACAGTTGAAGTCAAGGGTGGCGTATTGGAATGTAAGAACAATAAGATTTCAGTACTTGCAAGTTAATAGTCAATAGACACTTGAAAAAAACCTGCAGGTACCTGCAGGTTTTTTTTTGATATACTTTAGGGATGCATGCGTTTCAGTTCGCTTAATTTTATTTCATGAGAAAGATTTTAATACTCTCAATCACATTGCTGACATTTCATGTAGCAGCTCAAGAATACAGCCAGAGACTTGGGTTTAGAGGAGTCGTACCTAAGAAATACGTCCCAGTTGAATTAAATGAAGTAGAGGTGAATGCTTCACTTGGGAAGGAAACCTACGCTTCCGCGACCAAGCAAATCACTATCCTAACTGCCAAGGAAATCCAAGAACTTCCAGTGACTAATATCAATGAGCTACTCGACTACATAGCTGGTGTGGATATGCGTCAACGCGGTCCGCTTGATGTGCAAGCCGACCTTGGTGTTCGAGGAGGAACTTTCGATCAAACGTTGGTTTTGGTTAATGGTGTTCGAATGAATAATCCTCAAACAGGACACCACAATATGAATCTTCCCGTGCCTTTGGTAATGATTGAGCGTATTGAGTTGATACACGGTGGTGCGACCAATGCGCACGGTATTGGAGCAATGACTGGAGTCTTAAACATTATACTCAAATCACCCCAGAAAAAACTCAATGCCGGATACGCTCTCACAACGGGCCAACATAATTTGCTGAACAGCAGTTTTTACGCTGGTAAGAAAGTAGGGAAGTGGGGTGTCCAATTCGGTCAGCAAGGTCAGCAGACTGCTGGATATATTGCAAATACAGATTTTAAGAGCCAGAAATTTATCCTAAACCTTGAGCGTGATTACAAACTTGGAAAAGAGAAAGGCACTTTTTCTGTTTTTTACGCAGAAAACCAAAAGTCTTTTGGTGCACAGAATTATTATACATCGGCATTTCCTGATCAGTTTGAGGCAACCTCTACGCGGGTTTTTGCCTTGGGTTTGGCTGAAACCATTGGTCAGAAGACAGATTTTAAGACGAATATAAATTTCGTTTCGGGAACAGATCGTTTTGAGCTTTATCGCGAGACTGCAGGATTAGGCGGTTTTGATGCGAGCGAAGTCGCTTATGATAAACTTCCTTCGGGAAGCTACTATCGCGCGGCGGATGGGGATAGTGCAGCAACTTTTTATGGTGGACCCAATTTCCACCGAACCTTGGTCTTCAACTTGAATTCAAGATTGACACACCGTTGGAACGGAGAACACGAAACTAGTTTAGGCTATAATCAGCGCTATGATGAAATTCACTCTAATGTATTAGGAGGCGATTTTGGCGATATTCACTTGGTACCAGGTTGGGACGGATATACCATGGATAAAGGAGCTTCAACTACTGATTTCTCTTGGTTCGGAGAGCATAAATTTATACGCGGGCGCTATCAGTTGCGCGCCGGTGGGATGTTAAATTATCACGATGGCCCTTCACAAGATTCCTCTTATTTCTTTGCTCCTTCTATGGATGCATTGTATCGACTGACGAAAGAATCTTCACTCTATGCAACAGTGAACCGCTCCATGCGATACCCAACTTACACTGACCTTTACTATAATAGAGGTGGGGCACAAGGTTCTATAAATTTGAAGCCAGAAACTTCATGGAACTACGAGGCTGGATATAAGGCAAAAGAGGGTAACCTTGATTTAAATGGTGTATTGTTTCATAGACGCTCGGCAGATTTGATTGACTGGGTTACCTATGCTGATATTCCTGATACTGCATTTGCATCCAACATAACCTCATTGGCATTGACAGGAATTGAAGGTGGATTAAGTTATAACGCTAAGAAACGTAAGCAGATGTTGAGGCGTGCTGCAGTGGAAGCTACTTTAATGAAGGGAAATAGCGCTGAAGTGGACTATTCAAGTCTCTACGCCTTAGATTACCTTCAAGCTAAAATAACCGCTCGAGCCACACAGAAATTAGGATTGGGCTTCTTTGCAAACTATGCGCTTACAATACAAGATCGCATGGGAACGTACAATAGTGCAGGAACGGAAGTAGACTATAAGCCGTTTGCCTTGCTAGATCTCAAACTGTACTATGCACCTGCAGGTGGAATCTTCAAACGCCAATTTCCATTCCAGGCTTTCATTAATATTAACAATACGTTGGATGCTAACTACTATGATAGAGGGAATGTAGTACAACCAGGACGTTGGATTAGTTCAGGTTTTGAGTTCAGATTTCGGTAGAAATTACCCGCTATGCGATTACCAAAAAGCCGCCCCGTTAGGGCGGCTTTTTGGTTATGCGGTATGCAAATTTTACTCTTTAAAAGTGAAATGAATATATAGAGAATCACCTTCATTAGACCCATTATAGTCCAAGAGTTTGACGTACCCTCATCCCATTTCTCTCAGATGTCTTGGTGGTCTATCATTATTTTGATTTTTTACTTGAAAGATTTTCTCAGAAAACCAAATTCGACTATTTCAACTTCTGGTTACTGTGGTGCCTATCGTGGTCACGTTCACGCTTGACTTCCATTTTTTGATCGAATGCGGCTTGAAGATTAGTACCGGTTTGATTAGCCAAGCATAACAAGACAAACAATACATCGCTGAGCTCTTCTCCTAAATCTTTTGTTTTATCGCTTTCCTTTTCACTTTGCTCACCATAGCGTCGGGCAATGATACGGGCTACTTCACCTACCTCCTCAGTAAGCTGTGCCATATTGGTTAGCTCATTAAAGTAGCGTACTCCATGTTTAGAAATCCAATCGTGCACTTCTAATTGGAGTTTACCTAGAGGCAAGTCTGTGGATACATCAAGAGAAATATTGGTCATTATTCTTTGTTTTTGGTATCAACCCAAAGGGTAATTGGGCCGTCATTAATTAAATGTACTTTCATATTCGCTCCGAATCGCCCTCCTTTAACGGGCAAATCACTTTCCATCCAGAGCTTTTCCATAAAGTATTCGTATAAAGGTTCTGCGTGAGCAGGTTTTGCTGCCCTCATGTAGCTTGGTCTGTTTCCCTTTTTGGTAGACGCGTGCAAGGTGAACTGAGAAATGACTAAACATTGACCGCCTGCATCTTTGATACTCCGATTCATTACTCCTTCATTGTCTGGAAATAACCTCATTCTAGAAATTTTACCGCACAACCAATCCACATCACTTTCTCTATCATCAGGCTCAATACCCAAAAATATAAGCAAACCTATTCCAATAGCGCTAATTTCCAGCCCATTTACTTCAACACTGGCTTCGCTAACGCGTTGCAGTAGGGCTCGCATTTAATTGAAGGCGGGATTGGGAAATACAATAATCTTATCTCCAAAGTAATCGAACAACTTGCTTGAATTTTCTTGGAAATCATCTTCCATTTCTCGAATTAAATTTGATTCTCCCAAGGAGGTTGTAAGTACTAAAGCAACTCGATTTGATTCGTAGGTTTCCAAAAGTGTATTGTTTTCTGCAGTTTTACCATAAATAAGGAAATCACCGACCATGGACGGAACAGCTAGAATATCATTTTTTTCTAGAGCTTTGATTATAGCTGCTGATTCCTGTTCGCTCGCCATAAGGACTATCTTAAGATCAGCATTTTGGCATGCTTGAAGAAATGTTAAAGCTTCCTGGCTGAATTTCATAGCCTCAAGTGAGGCGACCTTTTCAAGTTTTAATTTTTTCCCTCCAGCAATCTCTTTATAATACTCATTTAGACTTTCTTGAGACAAGAGTATGTAAGGCACATCAATAAAGACTGATCCTCCTGCGGCAACATTACTTCTTTGTTTTTCAATTAAGTACTCTGCATATTTGAAATTCTGCTTGTAAATGAATCCAAATTCATTTGAACTTCTCCATTTAAATGAAGAATCAAGCTCAGGAGTATCCTTAAGAGTAGACTCTTTCAATGCACATGAAGTTAGCATACAGGCACTAATGGCTAGAAGTACGGTAATGTGTCTGTTCATCGTAATCTTTTAATTGGTTAAGATAACTTTCGTATCGAGTAGGTGCAATTTTATTTGCTGCTAAGGCTTCTTTAATAGCGCATTGAGGCTCATTGAGATGCATACAATTGTGGAACTTACACTGCTTACTCAAGGCGAAAATTTCTGGGAAGAAATGACTGATTTCCTCTTTTTTCATATTCACCATACCGAACCCCTTAATACCTGGGGTATCTATCACATCACCTCCCATCTTTAATGCATGCATTTCCGCAAACGTGGTCGTGTGTTGCCCTTTTCTATGCGTTAGACTTACCGCTCCGGTTCGCAAATCCAGTTGAGGTTCTATAGCATTTACCAGGGTGCTTTTTCCCACTCCGCTGTGTCCACTGAGAAGTGTGGTCTTATTTTTAAGTTCTTCTTTTATTTTTTCAAGTCCAATTCCTTCCATCGCCGAAGTTTTTATGACTTTATAACCTATTGCACTATATACCGCTTCTCGGTATTCCAATTCCATCATTTCTTCTTCACCATAAAGATCCACTTTGTTAAAGACAACAATAGTTGGAATGGAATACGCTTCAGCCGTAGACAGAAATCTATCCATGAAACCTGTTGAGGTCATGGGTTGAGCAAGGGTTGTTACCAGCAGCGCCTGATCCATGTTTGACGCAATGATATGCACTTGCTTACTAAGATTGACACTTTTACGAACGATGTAATTTTTACGGTCCTGAATTGTGCTAATAACGCCTTGTCCTTCTTGATGGTCCTCCAAATGAAAATGGACGACATCGCCTACCGCAATAGGATTGGTACTTTTTATACCCGCCACTCGAAATTTTCCTTTGATACGGCAATTAAAAAGTTCACCGCTTTCAAATGAGCGGACTTGATACCAGCTACCTGTACTTTTTAGAACAACGCCTTTCATGACGCGCAAATTACACAATTAACGCTTGGCGTACATGTTTTCGTAGTAGTCTTGATAGGTCCCTGAAGTAACATTTTTGAGCCAGTCCGAGTTGCTTAAATACCAATCTATGGTAATGGCTAACCCTTCTTCAAAGCTAACGCTTGGTGCCCAGCCCAATTCCGTATTAATTTTTGTGGCATCAATGGCATATCTACGGTCGTGACCAGGCCGGTCTTTTACGTAGGTGATTAGCTTAAGACTGCTGCCTTTTTCTCTATTCAATTTTTCATCCATCTGAGCACAGAGTACCTTGATAAGATCCAGGTTTGTCCATTCGTTAAACCCACCAATATTGTAGGTTTCGCCATGCTTACCTTCATGATAAACTAAATCTATAGCGCGAGCATGATCTACTACATAGAGCCAGTCTCGCGTATATTGACCATCCCCGTATACAGGCAATGGTTTTTCTTCCACAATATTGTTGATGAAGAGAGGAATAAGCTTTTCCGGAAATTGATTCTGTCCGTAATTATTCGAACAATTGGTGACTATATAGGGAATGCCGTAGGTTTCCCCGTAGGCACGAACAAAATGATCAGAAGAGGCTTTTGAAGCACTATATGGACTATTTGGATCATATGAAGTGGTCTCTTCAAACAAACCTTCTCTTCCCAAAGTGCCGTAGACCTCGTCTGTTGAGATGTGGTAGAAGCGTTTTCCTTCAAAATCTGAGTGAATACGTTTAAAGCTGTTCAATAGATTTACTGTCCCTAAGATGTTGGTTCGAACAAAGGCCAACGGGTCCTTGATAGAGCGGTCTACATGGCTTTCAGCGGCTAAGTGAATTACTCCTTCTGGCTTATAGGTGTCAAACAAGATGTCAACTGCTTCAGCATCAACGATATCTACTCGTTCAAACGTATAGTTTGGGGCATTCTCAATGTCACTTAGATTTTCTAGGTTACCTGCATAGGTCAAGACATCCACATTGATGATGTGATACTCACTGTACTTGTTTACGAATAAGCGCACAACGTGAGATCCAATAAATCCGGCACCGCCGGTGATAATGATGTTTTTCATTCAGATGCTTCTAATGATCTACGAAACTCGAATTTATGAAGAATAATTCCTAATTGTACTTGGAGTATCTTTCATAACTACCAATTAGCCAAATACTCCTACAATTGTTAAAACACATCCCTAAAAAATGCCTTGCTTTTCCGTTCTGCGCATAACAAAGAGTTTGAAAAAGATAAAGTTATAGACTGAAGTTTAGGATTGGAAAGGATTTACCATTGATCGTATTCCACAGACCTATCTGAAGGACGGATTGATCGGTAGTCTGGACATTGTTTCTAAGTCCCACTTGAACACCTTTCAATTGTTTGGAACCATTAAAAATTCCGAGTTGAACTCCTTTAGTTTGAGCGGCACTATTTCTAAAAGAGATACTCAATCCATTTACTTTCTGGTAATGACTACTACCTAGGTTTAAAGCAATTCCATTCAAGCGCTCACCTACGCTAACAAACCCTGAGACCGCTAGACCATTGACTACATCTGTTTGCGTTCCAAAAAGTGAGCATTGCAGTCCATTGGTGATGGACTTCGGTTGTCCTGTGTGGGACAGTGTTGGAGGTAGATATCCAAAGGGAATTTTAGACCAATGAAACAATCCACCGCCAATTTGAAGGTTAATTCCGTTTGTAGTCTGATTGTACGGCGCATTACAAATAACATCTTGACCAACAACCCCAATGGCCATGCCATTGACTGTTTGCGCCTTACCGGGTTGGTAGGCTAACAAGTATCGTTTGGGACCCGATCTAGTAATACAGCTAAGGTTGGTTGATGAATCGGAAGAAAATGCAGAGGGATAAAGACTATCAAGCCGAGTTAAAGGCATTTTCTTTAGCGAATCTGCAGGCGCATAGGTAAATCCCTGTCCGAAAATAGGACTACTACATAACACTACGATTATTCCTATTACAAGTTTATGCATGCTTTAGGCTTTGCTCAAAATTCCAAGCATCTCGAAGCATATCTTCCAACGTTTTTTCTGGGGTCCAGTTTAAAACACGTTGTGCCTTGGCAATATTTGCATAAACTGCTGGCACATCTCCTTCGCGTCTAGGTACTAATTCAAAAGGAATTTTTATTCCTGTAGCTAGTTCGAAGGCCTTAATCATTTCTAAAACAGTTGATCCATTACCTGAGCCCAAGTTGATAACATCAAACTTCGTAGTCTTGCCTTCAACCAGATGCTGTATGGCAAGAATATGAGCTTTTGCAATATCAATTACATGAATGTAGTCGCGAATACATGAGCCGTCGCGTGTATCGTAATCGGACCCAAAGACCTTCAATTCTTTTCTTTTTCCAATGGCCGTTTCGGTGATGTATGGCACTAAATGATGCGGCTCGCCATCCTGGAATTCACCAATAATACTCGAAGAGTGCGCCCCAATCGGATTAAAATACCTTAAACTCAATACATTCACTGCTTCAGTTGCTGCAAAGTCGCGGAGGATTTCCTCCCCCATCTTCTTAGTATTACCATAAGGGCTTTCTGCAGGTTGTATGGGTGCATCTTCATCTACGTGTGGGTTTTCCGGCGTACCATATACGGTGCACGAACTGGAGAATACAATATTACGAATGCCGCGGGCCTCCATGCTTTGAAGGAGGTTGATGGTACTCAACAAATTGTTATGGTAATACTTTAACGGGAGATCAACGCTCTCATTAACCAAAAGAAAAGCTGCGAAGTGAATGACACCAGTAATCTCCGGAAACTCCTTAAATAAAGCATCTATTTCTGCGAGATTACAGAGCTCAACTTGACGGAAAATGATTTCGTGCCCTACAATGGTTTCGATACGTGATTTTACTTCAAGAGGACTTTCGCTCAAGTTGTCTAAAACAATCGGTTCGTAGCCGGCTTCAATGAGTTCAACCACTGTATGAGAGCCAATATAGCCTAGCCCGCCAGTGACAAGAATTTGTGACATACTATGAAATCTAATTTTTTAAAGTACTACTTACGACTGAAATTGACAAAATCTCTATGCTCTTTTCTGTAGAGCCTTTCGTCAGGCAAGCTTTTGAACCACGTATAGGTTTTTTCTAGCCCTTGGCCCCGCATTACTTTAGGTTCCCAATCCAATATAGACTTTGCCTTGCTGATATCGGGTTGACGTTGCAAGGGGTCGTTCACAGGAAGTGGCTTGTAAACTACTTTTTGTGAGGTACCGGTCAGCTTGATGATTTCCTCTGCAAAATCAGAAATAGTTATCTCATGTGGATTGCCAATATTAACCGGTTCCGCATGATTACTCATCAAAAGACGATAAATTCCTTCAATCAAATCGTCCACATAACAGAACGATCTAGTTTGTGATCCGTCGCCAAAAATGGTCAAGTCTTCACCGCGCAAAGCCTGACCAATGAAAGCGGGAAGCACTCTTCCATCGTTCAGTCGCATACGTGGCCCGTAGGTATTAAAAATACGAACTATACGTGTCTCTAAACCGTGGTAAGTGTGATAGGCCATGGTCATCGCCTCCATAAATCGTTTGGCTTCATCATAGACTCCTCTTGGACCAACCGGATTGACATTCCCATAATATCCCTCCGTTTGAGGATGTACCAAAGGGTCTCCATACACCTCAGAGGTTGATGCCACCAATATGCGCGCGTTTTTCTCCATTGCCAAACCAAGCAGGTTATGGGTTCCCAACGAACTCACCTTTAAGGTTTGGATGGGTATTTTCAAATAATCTATGGGTGAGGCTGGCGAGGCGAAATGTAGAATGTAATCCAACGTTCCCGGTACATGGACAAAATTACTGACGTCATTCTTATAAAAGGTGAATTTTGGAGTACCCATTAAGTGCTCCAAATTCTCCATGTTACCGGTAATCAGATTATCCATCCCTAGCACTTCCATGCCTTCTGCAATGAATCGGTCACAAAGGTGTGAACCAAGAAATCCTGCTGCCCCTGTAATGAGTACTCTTGGCATCTTTTAAGCTTTTTCAGCGATATTCTCGCCCATTCCTATTCCGTAATAATCAAATCCTGCTTCGGCTACAATTTCTCTGCGGTAGAGATTACGGCCGTCAAAGACTACCTTCGTTTTGATCGCCTGTCCCACTTTTTCCCAATTCGGGACTCTGAACTCCGTCCATTCTGTAATGAGCGCCAAGGCATCTGCGCCTTGAACAGCGTCCATATCGCTTTCACAGTAGGTAATGGTCTCTCCAAGATCGTGCTTGGCTTCCTCTATGGCTACCGGGTCATAGGCTCTTACATGAGCACCTGCTTTGAGCAAGAGATTAGCCAACACCACTGACGGTGCTTCACGCATGTCGTCTGTATTTGGCTTAAAAGAAAGTCCCCAGAAAGCTATGGTTTTGCCCTGAAGCGCTCCGCCAAAGTAGGCGTTTATTTTATTGAAGAGCACGCTCTTTTGATCGTCATTCACTGCTTCCACAGCCTCTAGGATGCGCATGGTATGACCGTTCTCACGTCCCGTGCGGGCCAAAGCCTTGACATCTTTTGGAAAACAAGAGCCGCCGTAGCCAATACCAGGATAGATGAATTTGTTGCCAATTCGAGGATCTGAACCAATGCCCTTTCTCACCTTATTGACATCAGCGCCCATCTTCTCACAAAGGTTGGCAATATCATTCATGAAAGAAATTTTTGTAGCCAACATGG
>MDSX01100066.1_pt1 | contig 21571 bp, 14 predicted proteins | sample 811141 | NCBI WGS metagenome assembly MDSX01 (sample SAMN05326642, study PRJNA326480) | marine metagenome | isolation source: seawater | place: Atlantic Ocean: South East | collected 2010 | reverse complement strand
TACATTGATATAAATATGACCTTATTTTATGCTCTATTTCACTAGGGATTTTCATATGCATTTAGTATACATAATAGATTTTATAATATACAAATTAAATAATAATACCTCTATGTTTTTCATTAAAACTAATAGTCTTATAAACTGATCGTGAATTCGGTAGTTTACGGCGATAGGGAAGGGGCGATGGTGGTTCTTGGATTTTAAGACAAATGTTGAATAGTGAAGATATTTTTTTTAGAATGTGATTCATTTTTTCTTTTATATAAAAATACATAAGATCATAATATTTTTCAATTTTAATTAAATATTTCATCATTTAATTTTTATATATTAATATTTTTAATACTATGTATCATATCAATTTACATAGTATAATTTATTTAATATAGAAATATAGTTGTATATTGAATAGAATGCAAAAGTTAATAATAGTAGAATCCCCTGCCAAATGTAAAAAAATCGAAGAATATTTAGGAGTTGGTTACAAGTGTATGGCTTCATTTGGTCATTTGCGTACATTGGTAAATTTACAGAGTATAGATGTAGATAATAATTATAAATTAAAATTTACTACATTGGAAGAGAAAAAAAAGCAGATAAATTCTTTGGAAAAGGCCATACGCATGTCAGATGAAATAATATTGGCATCAGACGACGACCGTGAGGGGGAGGCAATTGCATGGCATATATGTAAATTATTTGGATTACCAGTTGATACAACAAAACGAATAATATTTCACGAGATTACTAAACCTGCGATTTTAAAATCCTTAGAGAGTCCTACACGAATTAACATGAATATAGTTCATGCACAACATGCTCGTCAATGTTTAGATATATTGGTTGGATTCAAGGTGACTCCTTTATTATGGAAGCATATATGTCCATATTATAGCAAGGGTTTGTCGTCTGGAAGATGTCAGTCGCCGGCACTTCGATTGATATATGATAATGCATATGAAATACACAATTGTAAAGCGGAACAAACAAATACATTATCAGGTTGTTTTACGAAATTGAACACACGTTTTATCTTGAACAAAACCATCAATGATGAAAATGAGATTAACGAATTCTTTGATAAAGTAAAAACGTTTGATTTTACACTTAAAAAAGAGCCCGAGAAAACTCAAACGCTCGACCCACCTACACCATTTAGTACTAGTTTGCTTCAACAAAAAAGCAACTCCTTGTTGAATATATCTCCGAAAGACACAATGAGCAATTGTCAAAAGTTGTACGAGGCGGGTTTGATTACATACATGAGAACGGATAACAAAAAATATAGTGCTGAATTTTGCAAAAACTGTGAAGAGTTTATTGTTAGTAGTTATGGTGACAAATTTGTAGGAGACATCAAAAAAAACATTAGTGGAGATAAATCTGCACATGAAGCAATAAGGCCAACAAAAATATCAATGCTTCCAAATCAACTCAGTGATGATTTTCATAGTAAAACGAAGCGATTATATGAACTAATATGGAACAATTCTATTCAAAGTTTGATGGCTAATGTTGAAAGGTTGGCATTGCACGTTAATATTTCGGCACCACTCGGGTATAAATTCCAATGTATATTTCATAAAAATACGTTTGATGGGTGGCAGATTGTTGCAACTAAAAAAGAACCGACCCAATATGATTATATGATGATGATAAGTAATAATAGTAAGGTTGGGTACAACGAAATAGAATCTAAAACATCTGTACATAATCTTAAGTCGCATCTCAGTTATTCCACATTGATTAAGACATTGGAAGATAAGGGGATAGGGCGTCCATCTACGTTTGCGAGTATAGTAGATAAGGTTATTTCTCGTGGGTATGTTTGTGTAGGGAATGTAGAGGGGTTTGAAATAGCCACTAAAAACTATTCAATAATGCCTGGTGAGGATGTCAAAATAACAGAGAGTAATGGTATATTTGGGAAAGAGAAGAATAAATTGATATTACAACCACTTGGTTTTATGGTTATAGATTTTTTGCTATCTAATATTGATACATTATTTGATTATGAGTTTACTAGTAATATGGAGAATGAATTGGATTTGGTTGCGAATGGCGAATCTTCTTATGATGGTGTGTGTAAAAGCTATGATGCAATGGTTGATGATAAAATTGTAAATAATGCGTTATCACCTCAATCTAAAAAAAAGTGGAGTTATATTATCGATGAAAACAATGAGGTAGTTGTTTGCAAACACGGTATTGCGATAAAATCGGGTAAAGATAAGTTTCATAAGCTCAAAGAAAATGTAAATATGTTTTCATTACAGAGAGGAGGTTTTAATTTGGAGGATGTTGTGGATGAGTGTGTTTCTAGTGATGAATTTATAGGAGAATATCAAGGAGAAAAAATGTATATGAAATATGGGAAATATGGGAAATATGTTGTTTGGGGGACTAATAGCAAGTCATTGAATGGTTTTGATAAGAGTATTGATTTTGATTTGGAACACATAATCAAATTCATAGAAAATGGTGGAGGCGAAAACAAATCTGTTGTGCGGGTTATAAACGAAAATATGACTATTCGCAAAGGTAAGTATGGTTTATACATTTTTTATAAAACTAGCAGAATGAATAAACCAACATTTTTGAAATTGAATGACTTTCCTGAATTGGATACTATTGATTCATGTAATATCAATGTACTGAAAGGGTGGATAAATGAGAAGTATAACCTATAGGGGGGAACCTAGGTTCCCCCTTGCGCCCTTCTTTACACATTTTAAATAAAATTAAAAAATTGAATTTATTAAATATTTTTACATATATAATTCAATTATAATGCTAAGGTTATTTCGACATTCTATAAAATATAGAAGGTTATCAGGGGGTTCAATAAATAAAGCAAAAGAATTAATTATTTCAATAGGTCATAGTAGTTGCATCGCCGATGATGTTATTTCAGTTTTGAAAGAAAGTGGTATATCAGATAATAATATATTATCTACTGTTTCATCTTTGGCGGGACGATGGGAAGTAGGTGAAGATTCAGGACTTGAGGATATAATTATATCTATCAAACAACAGAATAATAAAAAATTAAAAACCCCGTTGATTACTTTTCATGTAGTTCCACCTGGTAAAAAAAATAAAAAATACGGATTTGATGTGACCACTAATATAGGTATGTCTGTTACAGATGTAGTAAAATATGGTATTGGAGATGGAGCAAAACAATTGAAAGAATATATAGAATGTTCATGTAGTGGAATAATGGCCTGTTCAACATGTCATATTATAATTGATAAAGAGTGGTTTAGTGAAAAATATTTACCAGATGAAGACGAACAGGATATGTTAGATCTTGCTTATGGATATACACATACATCGCGACTAGGTTGTCAGTTTGTTTTATCAGAACAACACAATGGATTAATTGTACATATACCAAGTGGTGTAAATAATATAATGGATAATATACCATTTTAGTATAATATAAGTTAGCGATTATTGTGGTTTAATTTTAATAGGTTTATTTACGACAATCGGGTAATATTTTTATTTATATAGAAAACTTTTAAGAAATTTTTATGATACATAAAGTTTTTCTCCCAAGACTATTCCAAATACACACATGAAGTGATAAATTATATTGCTAATAGTAAAGCGGGTTAGTAGTGGAAAACATACTAACGAATATCCCATTGATGGGAAAGTGCGTTTGGATGATGATGTATGTTCTGAATGGTCATTATATATAATATGTGATGTTGTTGGATATTTTGTTGGTCCTTGGGTAGAATATGTTGTTGGGGATGATGTTGGGTCCGGACTCGGATGTGATGTTGGTTGAGGTGTTGGTTGAGGTGTTGGGGATGATGTTGGTTGAGGTGTTGGGGATGATGTTGGATTGATATATTTAATACTGGGGGATATAGTTGGTTCGTTTGTATTATTAAAAATACTATCCAAATTATTTTGTGTTTCATTTGTCATAAATGTAGGCGAGAGAATAGGTACATTACTGTTGAATACATTTTCATAATAATATGAATATGAATATGAATAAAGATAATAAACAGATAAAATATTCATTGTATATATTTTATAACATACAACCCTTTTTTTATTTCAATTTTTATTAAATTATTATTTATTTATTATTTACTGTGTAATTTAAAAGTTGTTGTTTAAATTTTTTGTCACTTTAAATTTTTTTCTTTATTATTTGAATGTTAGTCCTGTTTGGATTGCAAAGAGTTACATAAGAATAAAATAAGGTTTAAGTGTTGTTTTGTATCAGAATCGAAAGTATAATTATCATAGATATAGTTAACTGTGGATAGTTCGATTTTTGTGAATTTGCCTGCATCTCTGCAACTGTTTAACATAGAAATCATATTTTTCCAAGTTAAAGAGTTATCTTCAGATTTATATTTTTCTGCCATATCAATTAATTTTTTGTCGTATTTAACATTATTTATTTGCGTGTAATACGACATGTTGTTTATATAATCTATATAAATATATTATATAAAAAAAACTCTTTTTTTTTGTGTTAATTGGTTAGTGAATTCATTGCTTTTTAATCTTTCTTGATTTTAAAATAGATTTCAATGTATTCCAGAAGTTAGGACCACATGTGGTTTTTTTACAAACCGACTTTACATATCTTCTAGTTTTTGATTTGGGTGTTTTAACATAAAGCCCGCCCATTTTCCCTACAACAATTGGGTAATTTTTGCGAGATTTTGTGTTGTGATATCTTAAACCTTTTTTACCGTTTTTAGTTTTTGTTTTGCATGTAGTATTACAATGTTTAGCCATGTATATATTATAATTATAAAAAAAATTGAATATGCAAAAATACGAAATAAATATATAAATATAATGGTTTTAGAATCAACATATAATACTAATAAAAAATTTGAAATTGGTGTAGATGAAGCGGGGAAGGGGCCTATGTTTGGTCGTGTATATAGTGCTGCTGTTATTTTACCTAAATGTGAATTTAGACATGATTTGATGAAAGATAGTAAAAAATTTACATCTGTTAAGAAAATTAGAGAGGCATATGATTATATTAAATCGAACGCAACCGCGTATTCGGTCGAATATATAGAACCAGATGTAATTGACAAAATAAATATTCGCGAAGCTACGTTAACTTGTATGCACAATGCTATAATTGGGGTATTAGATCAAGTTAATGATGATAAAGATACATTCATTTTAGTAGATGGTAATGATTTCAAACCATTATTTAGAAATAATGAAAGTGGGTTCAATACTATACCATATGTTACAGTCATCGGTGGAGATAACATTTATTCACAGATAGCGGCTGCGTCAATATTGGCGAAAGTAGAGAGAGATGCGTATATTGAAGAGCTTTGTGGTAAAAATGAATTATTGATTGAGAAATATGATCTTTTATCCAATAAAGGATATGGGACAAAAAAACATATGGATGGAATCAAAGAATATGGAATCACTGATTTACATAGGAAAAGTTATGGTATCTGTAAGAGATTAGATATTACAGAGACATTAAAGAAATAAATATATTTATCTATTATAATAAATGAAGGGAATTAATAAGTTGCTAAAACCAGAATTCGAAAATATTCTAAATTCTGAATTCAAAAAAATTCTAAATAGATTTAATTATGGTACTATTAGTATACATAATAAAAAGGATTCTATTATGAAAGGTCAGAAAGGAGGCGCTCCACTAATTGATGAAAAATTCGACCCTGTGGGAGCATTTAGATTTTTTTTGGAGCGTTCTACAATTAGTATAATGAGTACTAATAGTTTGTCTGGTGTTTTGTTGTTATTAACAATGAAAGAAGATGAATCTAACAAGATAATTAGTCCATATAGTGATTTATCGGTTGCAAGTCTACGTAGTGTTGGCGAATATCCCGGTAGAAGTGATAATTTTTTATCAGATAGTCCTCGAAGGATTACAAGGTTAGTTGTTAAATTGGTTGCAACGCATTCTAGGGATGAGTTTCAGATGGACGCGCCGCGGCGTACTACAGGGATGTGGGCCCGACGTGATGGAGCTAAGGTAATTGAGCCGTGGACTGGTAAGGACGGTACGTTAAAAGAGTGCGTTACTCAACAGGAAATATCCCTTCAAACACTAGATTATTTTGAAAGTGCTACACCATCCATTGTTTATGCGACCAATGAATCTAGGGATTCCGATTTAGGAGTTGTATTTGGAAAAATCTTAACATATTTTCAACGAAATAGTGGAACAAATTCGGTTGATTATAATGTTGCCAATGCTTTATCAAGTGCAGATGCTAACGAAAATGATTATTTCTATAATGTTCGACATAGAAGTATTACTCCTACTATAGGTATTATTTGTATGGGTATAGCTGGTGGAAATGTAGGTGCACAGAATGAACTTTCTACGGGGGCGGCTGGAAGAACATTGGCCGATGTATTTAATGATACATATGGTCCAGCTGATGCTAAAAGTGCTAGTTATGTATCAGGCGATACTAGTTGGATGGGTGGATATAGTAGGTTACGATTACTAGTGTTATATGAAATAATTCGTATTTTTTATCATACTGGTAAAATCCACGTAGATTTACATCCTGGAAATATAATGGTAATTCATAATAATAGGTTAGGGTTATATAATATAATTAATGATGATGAAGCTAATAGTCCAAGAGAAAGGGTTATGTTAATTGATTGGGGGCAATGTGTAACTATTCCAGATCATATGTCTAGATTGCCTATGTGGGGAACACCTTTTAATACACCTAAGACATCGGAAGATTTTAAAGCAATATTAGATGATATTCGTATGTACTTAGTAGAGCTTGGTTATGATTGGCATCATTGGATTAGGTCTGATGAACAAGAATTCTATTTTGAACATGGTCGATCTCCGAGCTTTCCGCCGTCGCGGAAAGATATGGATATGATATACACAAATCTAAGTCAACTTCACGACAATAGACTTGCTACATTAAGATACTATTTTAATAGTGCTCCACATAATGAAATATTGAGAGGTGTTTTCAATGGTGGAGGTGTTAGAAATACATTGGGGTATGTTTTATCTGGTGTTCCTAGGGATGGAACGCGTGAGGCATGGAGAGTACCTTCGTTACCCCCCGCTACAGCACCAGTCGTTGCACCACCGGTGGTGCCAACGAGACCACCAAGACCACAACCACGGCCCCCAATAGCACCAGCCGTTGCACCAACAAGACCACCAAGACCACAACCACGCCCCCCAATAGCACCAGCAGTGGCACCAGCTGTACCTAGCCCTGTGCAATCTACTGAATTATTTAATAAAATAAATTACGATACTAGGTTACGCGAATTTAATCCAAATCTTGTGACCATTGATGAATATAAAATTCAAAACCCTCGTGGAAATGAAAAAACTTACAGTAAATATTATCAAGCGCAGAGGGAGATCGCTATTCAAAAGGAACGTGAATCAATAGACCCAAACCTAGCTCGATTGCGAGCTCTTGAAGAACGTCTCGCCCGTCTTGGGAATTCTCGCCATGCGCAAGGTGAGAATAAGGAGGACGAGGATGAAATGGATATAAGTGATTACTCTAGTGATAAAAAAGGTGGTGACGCAAAAAAAACACCTGCGAAAAACGAATTATTTACAGAGTTAGTAAAGCAAATATGGGAAAAATCTGTAGATAATGCTAATAAAGAGGTAAGTCGTGTTTTAAAAATGAGATTGGGTAAACACATGGGTGAAAAAGAAAGTAAAAAAAACAAAACAATAAATCAAATGTGGGACAAATCTGTAGATAATGTTAATAAAGAGGTAAACGGTGCTTTAAAAATGAGATTGGGTAAACACATTGGTGGAAAAAAAAGTAAAAAAAACAAAACATTAAAGAATATTACACGTAGGTTTAGAAAGAGGAAAAATACTCGTAGAATAATTAACAACAATATGAACAAATTTTTAAGAAAGTTATCTAGAAAATTTATGCAACGTGGTGGTAAGATAGGCGAAAAAATATTAGAACAATATAAAAAAGTGGTTAGCGAATTTTTAAATGAGGAAGATTTAGATAAATATTTAGTAGGGGGTGAAGATAATGTTTATAGATGGAGTGATGAAGCTACGACTGTATTTAAGGATAAACTGACGCACGAGTATGCAGTCGAGGATTTTCCGCACTCGGGGAATTTCAGTCAAGAAAACCCTCTTGTCGCAAAGATGAAGAAGACTGCTGCCGTTCGCCGATCAGCGCAGAAGTTTCTTTCTTAAGATACTAGCTAAAAGAAAGACTTTAAAAGGTCTGTAAGGTGTAGTAAAAAAAGGGTCTTTAAAATATGATTATCATAATATCATTGTGATAACCTGGAATATCTACAAGTGGTTTTGTTACATGTCTAAAATGACTTTTTACAAATGGTAATATTTCCTTAAAATGATCATCCAATCTTCTCATTTTAACTGGTGAAAATGCCGACATATATATATACATGTAAATAAAATATAATCATAATATATATACCATATGAAATCGCTGAAATCGTTAAGAAATAGTACATTAGATAGAGTGCTGAATACTAGTAGAACTGAAGTATATCCAATTAATAATGATCAAAATCGTCTTAAATATACACACGAGACGGGTACGCCAAACAAAGAAATAAAAGTAGGTGATTTCATAAGTATTATAGAACAACGGTACGTACTTAAAGGAACGGTAAATAATAATACATTTTATTCTATGGATGATACAAAATTTAAAACAGGTAAAGTGAAAGCAATTAGAGAGTCGTCGCTTCGAATGAGCGAGAGAGCAAAGCGCCGATCGCCGCCAAATCTCAAAATGGAAATTGTACTTACAATATTTGATGTAGTTGATAGAAATTTGAATGATAGGATGATACCAGAGGAAGTCGTTTCATATATCGGGGAGTTCCTCAAGGATGAAGTAATTATAATACAGGACTACGTTACGCAAGCCGAGCCGCGGGTCGCAGGCGGCGGGCCAAGTCATTATTATAGACGGGGGATTGTTGGTGGGGGGCGACAAAAGAGAAAACAAACCAGAAAATCTAGTAAATTAAAACGAAAAACAAGTAAAGCTAAACTTAAACGAAAAAAAAGTACCAAAGGTAATAAATGAATGTTATCACAATGATTATTACTATATATCCCAACCATTAATACCAAAATTAGGATTGTCTGTTGAACTTGCATAAAATAAGTTTATTAAAGTGATTATATCAAATACGGGTAGTCCGGTCGTATAACGAACAGTGTCTGAATAACACGGTAATTCAGTACATTCCATTAGGAAGGCTTTTGTATTGGGGTGTGCGACTAGACTGTGTTTTACAATTTTCTCGATACCTTTGTTTACTAACTTACTATTAACCTTTTCGCCCTTTGCTACAGCATCAAATCCTGGGATTTCTTGGCATCCAATAACGTATAATTGGTCTAAATCTACATTTACACCACATTCTGTCATTAATTTTTTCATATTTGGTTTTAATGTATTAGAATTTGCAGATAATATACCTATAGTTTCATGAGGTTCAATAGACGCAGCTATAATAGGGATTTGTAATAAGCTTGACATAAATACGGGGAGTTTGGATATTTCACATACGAGTTTTTGGTATGCCATCATAAATCCGCAATCACCAGATAACCCTATAACATTTTTCTTCTCTAATTTGCGGATAGCTGTTTTGAATGATGATATTATTTCGGCAGATAGGATACCTGATTGTGCCTTTTCGAATGTTAATCCATCAACAACTTCGTATTCTACACCGAAATCAAAACTACGATTATCATCAACGTCTCCCGCAATTGGTGGGTATTCATAGTCTATCCGGAGGATTCCAATTTTGTATCTTTTTTTATTTTTATTTTCGTTTGTACCGAAACAAAAACAAGCCATATTTTATATTTTATTAAAATATAAAATATAATACAGAAAAATTTATCATCATATTATTAAACATTTATCTTTATTTTTTGCTGTTGTATTTTTGTCTAATTTGTAACTTGGTTTAAATATATATTGTTGTTCTAGTGATTCTGAATTATTAATGTGTATTGATTCTTGTATTATAGGTATGAAATATATATTATCGTTATTGTTTTTTAAATTTTTATCTGGTTCAGGCTCTGGTTCTGGTTCAGGCTCTGGTTCTGGTTCTGGATCTGGTTCAGGATCTGGTTCTGGATCTGGTTCAGGATCTGGTTCTGGATCTGGTTCTGGTTCTGGTTCTGGTTCTGGTTCTGGTTCTGGTTCTGGATCTGGTTCTGGATCTGGTTCTGGATCTGGTTCTGGTTCTGGATCTGGTTCTGGTTCTGGATTTGGTTCTGGATCTGGTTCTGGATTTGGTTCTGGATCTGGTTCTGGTTCTGGTTCAGGCTCTGGTTCAGGCTTTGGATCTGGATCTGGATCTGGTTCTGGATCTGGTTCTGGATCTGGTTCTGGTTCTGGATCTGGATCTGGTTCTGGATCTGGTTCTGGATCTGGTTCTGGATCTGGTTCTGGATCTGGTTCTTCGGTAATTATTGATGAATCTATATTTGGGTTTTGATATAAACAATTGATAATATTATGATAGTGATTGTCGTTGATACTATTCATAAAATTTTCAAAGTCGACAGAAGAAAATTCTGATGAATTATTAATAGCTATATTGTTGAAAATTACAACGAAATCGGAATAATTACAATAAGGTTTACAATAAGAATAAAATTCATTGCGACTAATAGTAGAACCATACTTATTTGTATTGTTCATGATGTTTGTCCAAAGTTGCGAGTTCCAATAATAACAAAAGTTACCTTGATAAATGGTATTCCATTCGCGTTTTTTATAGTTGGTGAGATTTTTGATTGTCAATAATACACAGATGAATTGTTTATCATCGAGATTCATATATACATGAAATATATTCATTGTATTTATGTAGTTGTTTTTTAAAAACATTTATATAATGCATATTTAAAACATGAATATATTTATATTGTAAAAATTGAAATGAAAAATGTAATCTAAAAATAAGACATATAATACTATCAATGGTTGATAATAAAAAATCAAAGTATAATTTGCGTGATAAAAAACGTGAAGTTGAAAAAAATAAAAAACGTCGTGATAAAGATGATGATGATAGTGATGAAGAATATGATACAGAAGAAGAGGATGTTGGTTATGATCCAAAAGAAATGACTAAACTGTTGAGTAAGATGTTTCCGTCAAAATATATGAAAGAAAAGGTTAAAAGAAAAGACAAGGAGAGTGATACAGAAATTGATAATGATAATAAAGTGCATATTATTTGTACAATAGATGATAGAGGACGTTCCAGTTATGATGAAGATGAAGATTCGTCATATTATGATGAAGAATCATATGATGAGGAGGAAGACGATGATGAGGATGAAGACGATGATGATGAGGATGACGAGGAGGACGAGGAAGATGAAGATGATGACGAAGACGAGGATGATGACGAAGACGAGGATGAGGAGGAAGATGAAGATGAAGATGAAGATGAAGATGGGAAAAATATGAAAAAGGATAATGAGAAAACAGAAGAAGAAATTATGAAAGAAATTAGCAATTATGCGAAAGGGTTGAAGAAAGGGAATAAAGATTCGAAGATAATCAAGGATTTTATTAAAACTGCTAAGCAAAAAGAAAGTGAAATGAAGCGTACAGAAAATAAGAAAAGTAAAAAGGAACGAATGAAAAATGTAAAAAAATTTAAGAAAATTGTAAGGGATAACAACTCATTGAATGATTACAAATTTTTTGAGAATTTGGCAGTACAAAAGCAACAAACTATTCTTAAAGAATTGAAAAGGGTGTGTAAGGTAATAAAGGTGGAAAAGCCTTATAGACTGAAACTATTAGAATCCGATATTCCTCTACATTTTAAAGCGTGTGCGCTTAAGAAAATTAACACATTGCGACACATGGATCCAATGGCTGGTGACTATTATAAATTACAATATTGGGTGGATGCTTTTATGCGAATACCTTTTAATAAATATAATACTTTACCGGTAAGCCAATCTGATGGTATTGAAAAGTGTCAAACTTTTATGGAAAATGCTATTAGTTCATTGAATAGCGCTGTATATGGTATGAATGATGCAAAAATGCAGATTGTTCAATTACTTGGCCAATGGATTACAAACCCAAATGCTGTTGGGTGTGCTATTGCCATTAAAGGTCCCCCGGGTACGGGTAAAACGACACTAGTAAAGGAAGGTATCAGTAAGCTTCTAAATCGTGAGTTTGCTTTTATTGCACTGGGTGGGGCTACAGATAGTTCTTTCTTAGAAGGGCATAGTTATACGTACGAAGGAAGTACATGGGGGAAAGTGGTGGATATTCTGCTACAAAAACAGTCAATTAATCCAGTAATTTATTTCGATGAACTGGACAAGATTAGTGATACTCCAAAGGGTGAGGAAATTATTGGTATTCTTACACATTTAACCGATTCTTCTCAGAATGATAAATTTCATGACAAGTATTTTTCGGAAATTGATTTTGATTTAAGTAAGTGTTTGTTCATTTTTAGTTATAATGACGAGAGTAAAATAAATCCAATTTTGATTGACAGGATGTATAGGATTCAAACTAATGGTTATAGTAGTAAGGAGAAGATTCATATTGTTAAAGATTATCTTCTACCGAAAATTAAAAGTGATGTAAAAATTGATGAGGAAATTATCTTTACCGATGAAGTTATTGGTTATATTATAGAAAGATATACTGGTGAAGAAAAGGGAGTGAGAAATTTAAAACGTTGTATTGAGATAATTTACAGAAAACTAAATTTGTTCAAGCTAATGAAACCGGGTGCTAAATTATTTGATGATAATTCGTGTATTAAGGTTGAGTTTCCTCTTGAAATTACGAGAACATTAATTGATAAAATGATAAAGAAACAAGATGAAGATAATGTATATCATCATAGTTTGTATGTTTAAAAGTGTATATGTTACGGGGTAATAAAAATTGAAATATAAATATTATTATTTTTTTTAAATGTAACAAAAGAAAGAATGGATTGTGTAAAGGTCATTTGCAATAAATATAATCTTAATAAAAAGGAGGTGGTGGACATGCTTATTGAGAATGGTGTAAAACTCAAGAGTACTATCAAGCACTTTCCGTGGGATGGTAAGGTAAAGGAAGGTTGTTGTGAAGGGATAAAATATTGTGGGGGGTTATTTATTCAATGTAAAAATAAAAAAACCGACGAAAGTGAAAATTATTGCTCATTTTGTTACAAACAGTCTGAACAAAATGAACATGGTAAACCTAGTGCAGGGAATATTAAGGATAGGCAGGCCGTACCTGCTATGAAATATGTTGATCCCAAAGGTAGGAAGGTGCTACCATTTGCTACATATATGAAGAAGAAGAAGATTGATAGGGAATTTGTAGAAATTGAGGCAAAAATGAAGAACATTGAAATTGATGAAGAGCAATTTATTCAGGTAGTTGTACGTAGGGGTCGACCTAAGAAGAATGTAGATGCTGTGGTTAATATCGAAAATGGTATGAATGATATTGTACTTGGAAATGTGGATCCGGTAAGTAATGATGATAATATTGTTCTTCGTAATGATGAAGAACATAATGACGATGAAGATAATCACAACGAAGATAATCACAACGAAGATAATGATGATGACGATGAACATAATGATGAAGATGAGAATAATGATGATGATGAAATAGAAGTAGTAGAGTTTGAAGAGGATGGAAATACATATTTCAAGGCAGAAAATGGAAAGGTATATAATAATGATTCGGAAGAAATCGGTTATTGGAATGATGAAAATAAATGCATTGTTTTTAATAAAATTTAAAGGTCTCCGTAATGCACTAATGTATGATAATGTATGATAATGTATGATAATGTATCCATATTTTTTTTATCAGTTTTTTATGGTTTTGTAGCCATAGAGTGTAAATCTAGTTCGTAAGTTATTTTGGTGGATGTATATTCGGAATCAATATTAGAGTATGGTGCATCAAATAAAATGCTGCTAGTTAATGATGTAGAATTTACGTTAACTAAGTCGTCAACTGTTATAATGAATTTGTTGTAATTTCTGTCCGTGGTATTTAAGGATAAATCTAAGGTCACTGAGGAAGTATACAGATAATTTTGATATAGTGCTAATTCGCCAATACTTACATAATTGTTAGATCCATTTGATTCTGTGATTAATAACCGATAGTATTTATAGAGTGTATAATTTACTAATGAAAATTCTTTCATCTCGGTTAGAGTTGTTATTGAATTACTGTTTGGTTGTTCCCAATTTGTTATATTAGATTGTGTGTCTAATATATTCCACGATAAATCATCATTTGATGCTTCTAATGTCCAGGATTTGGGTTCGCACGACAGTGTAGAATGGATTCTAGGCCAAATCCTATATTTGTTAATTGCTTTATTATTTATAAATTCATATTTTAACCATTTTGGATTTTGGGGAGGTGTAAAAGAACTGAAAGAAATACCGTGTAGTCGTCCACTCCCTCTCCAGTTGAGTATTGTAAGTTTATAATATTTATAAGGAGTAACATTGAGAACGGCAAATTCTCGAAACCTATTGGGTATTGATTTTGAAGTAGACGTCGGATTATAATTGCCGCTATTGAATAGTTCATCATATGAACTATTCATTCCCATACTGTGTAAGATATTCCACGAAATATCATCATTGGATGCTTCTAATATCCATCTTCTAATGCGATGACCATTGTGTTCTCTCCATAATCTATACATTACAATAACTTGTGGATCAGGAAATTCAAATTTAACCCAGCCGCCGGATGGGTTGGTAGAGGGTGTTCCAACCATAGTTGTGTAACTATAATCAGTATTAAATAATATAAAAGGGTCGTTATTGATATTTGAATATGTAAGGACACCTTGGTCACCTCCTGTTCCATCTAATCCGTCGGGTGGACCGGCTTGTGTGGTATAAATTCCAGATAAATCAGATATCCAACAATCACTGGAATCGGCTAGTGTTCCATTAACTGCATGTATTGGAGTAAAATTATCATCGGTTGGATTAGTAACATCTTTGGTAAAAACCCCAGATGAGGTTATTATGCCGTGGCCATCTGAAATTGTTCCAGTTCCTACGCCACCGCCCCCGGCATGAGGGTTTGGGTCGGGGTTAGGTAGAAGTGTATGTGATAATTCCCCCTTGAAAGTGGATGGTTTTGTAACATTAGATGATAAATCTACAAAACTTCTATTATTGTGTTGTATAGTATATATTAATGGATCATTGAAAGGTTTGTTAATGGTTGTTGATGTAGGAGGTGTTATTTCAATATCTTCCAATGGATTTGTAATGGTTAAATTTTTTATTATGGTTGTATTAAACATATTATATGATAAATTGAATGTTAATGGTGTAACAATTGATGGTGTTGATGTTACAGAAACAGGTGTTAATAACGTATCATCTGTTCTAGTGTACAAAGCCAATTTACCAATATATGTTGAATTGTCTATATTATTTGTATTGTCTGTTATATTAATACGATAATATGTGTAGCTATTATTATTTACGATAGAATATTCTTTTAATGCTGAGAAATGTATAAATGACAAGCTGTGTGGTGATGACCAGTCTGTTATATTCGATTGTTCGTCTAGAGTTATCCATGATATATCATCGTGTGATGCTTCAAAAGTCCATGACTTGGGTGTGGATGATATGTTTACTGGTGGCCAGATTTTATAGTGAATGATTTTTTTAGGATTTGTAAATTCTATTTTAACCCATTCGCTATCAAGAGTACTTGTGTCACTTGAACGCCAATCATTTGTTAGTAAGCCTGAAAGGATATTATCAGGGGAATTATCACTGTCGTGAACACTAGAAGCCGATATAGTGAAATCGCTTGCCGATTCAGCTCCTGTTTCTAATTTTAGTGTTCTTAAATCTAAATTAAATCTACCATTATGAATATAATTAATATCCATTAAAAATTTAGTAGAGTATAACCCTAGTTGACCAATTCTTGCTTCGTGAGCTAGCGCTCGGCCTTGTTCTTCTCCTTCTTCTACACTGGTTGTATTAGTAATATTTATACGATAATATATATATTCAATATTATTTGTAAATGTGAATTCTTTCATATTTTTATTATTTTCTATATCAGTTGCAATAGAAAACACCCGTCCCCACGATTCAAGATTGTAACCAGTGCGTGTATCTAAAATTGTCCAAGATAATTCGTCATCAGAACCTTCTAATGTCCATTCTGAGGGACAACCTAATGCGTTATTTATATTGAAACCTGTACCTGGCCAAATTCTATACATTGTTATACGTTTGGGTTGTGGAAATTTAAATTGTAGCCACTGTGGGAAGGAATCTGTGTTAATAGCTCTCCAATCATCATGGCCGGCCACTGGATTTGTGGTTCCGTTAAATGCTTCGTATGGTTGGTAATTAGTGTTTTTAATACTAGATGAAGTTGCTGTTCCTTGGGATGAACCGGTTCCATTTAGTGCACCGACTCCTGCTTCTGCATATGCGAATAAATAATAATGTGACCCAGTTGGATTACTTGCAAGTGAATTATTTTCTATTGTTATATTTGTGTCATTTATATCGAAAGGTTCGAAATTTGTTATGGAAGATATATCAATTATATTGAATGGTGTTACTGCCGAAATAGTAGTTAACTCGCCGCTAATGTCTGGTTCAATAAAATTTATATTTATTGAAAATGATATATCTAAGCTATGAGTATTAGATGAACTTGAATATGCATTATCATTGAAAAATATAGTGTATGAACCCGGGAATAAATTTAGTGGCGATGCTTGTGTCATTATATTTGGTTCTAATACAGTATAAACACCGTTGGTGCTATTAAATAATGTTGGACTAATATTATTTACAATATTTCTATCTAATATTTCTATACAAGAAATGTCATTTATAATATAATAATGGGTGTTTGTGGTTGTTTGTAAATACATTGATGCATATCTATCGGTAATGTTTGGGTTGAATGAATTTACTAGTTGTGTTATCACTGGGGTATTAGCCCCTTCATTTGCTTTTAAATGTATTGTTGGTGGAATACTACCAATCGGTCCGGTTGATGAAAATAAAAAGTATTTTGGGTCGTCCCAATTTCTACGGATAACATGGAAAGGATTTATGATCAAGGGATCTGATTTTACGGTTGGATCTAAGTCTCCCATAGTAATTGACGAATATCCTTGTGTATATTCGATTACAATACTTCGTTGATCTACACTTGAATATGCGTCTAATCGATATGATGTAGGTATAGTAACACTATTTAAAATTTCTTCAGACGCATTAAGTAATAGGACCTTTAGTCCTCTTATGAAATTCATAGATGGGTCGTGTCCTCCGTATTCTGATATAGGGGCACCTGATACCATAGTTGAATGACCTTTACCGTTACCGGGTTCAATAAAAATTGCGTTAATTGTTTCTAATGAAACATTAGTACCTAAATCAATTAAGGTCCATTGTTCAAGTTGATTTCCTACACCTCCACCAATGTATTTATTTTCTCCATGTGAAAGAACATTTGCCCAACTTGAATTAGAACTATTACTACCAGTAGCATTATTTTCTAATGTGGAAATATCAGATGGGGTCATATTGGTTGTATTATATGAGATAGTTGTGGGTAATGAGAATTCTGTATTATTTACATGTAAAATAAATCTAGTAATGATATATTGGTTAGAATCGTTGGTTTCTGTTCCTGTGTTATTATGACTATTTTGACCAGTTTGACTTTGTTGCATGTATCCTCTATCAATATTAATTCCTTCACCTCCTGTCATTAATAATTTTATATATCTAACAGACCCCGATGTAATTGTATTTAATTGTGAATCATTAATATTGTTATATGTGTAGGAATATAGTTTTTTTTCGTTAAAATTATTGAAATAGTTAATTTTTATAACATTGTCGGTTACACTTTTATTAAGTTGAATTGATTTTGATATTGAAATTAGTTCACTACTATCTGTGCTGGTAGACGAGTGTGTTTCATCTATTTTTAAACATTGTGTATACCTATATAATGCTACTTGTCCAAGTTGAATTCTGGCATATGACGAATTTACAATTTCAGTTATAAAAAAACGATAATGTTTATATGAATTATAATTTGCAAAAGTAAAATATAAACCTTTACTTAATTCGTCAGTTGTTGTTGTAGATGGGTCTGGTCTAGTCCATGATGTTATATTGGATTGAGTGTCTAAAATATTCCAAGAAGAGTCATCATTTGAACCTTCAAACGTCCACGCTTTTGGAAAACTAGAATTGGAATCACGGATAGTGAATGCAGTAGCCCATAATCGGTATGCTCCAATAGCTACTGAAGTATCTGATGGGAATGTATATTTAAATGTTGCAGTACCGGAGCTTAAATTTCCGTACCAGGATCCATCACCCTCGCTATTAAAATTACCTGATAATAAATTACCTATGTTCAATCTTGTATGTGAATAATAAGTTGTACCTTGGTCATCGCCCGAACCATTAAGTGTACCTCCACCTACAGTTAAAATATTAGCGTTGTTACTAAAATCGCTTACGGAATTTAAGAGTAAAAAACTATCAAATATAGATTTGTCTTTGAGTCCGGCTTGTGGTTTAAAGAATTCGCGGCCTGGATAATAACTGTGTGGGTCATTGGAGTAACTACTTGCAATAATAATCTGTGAATCGATTGTTATATTTGAAAAGGATATATCAAACCCACTATTAATATTATATAACGTATAAGGTTTTTTAGTAATGAAACTGATATATGTGTCGTTTGTGGTTTTATCACCACCTGCACCTGTATTTAAATTTATACCACCGTCTTCGTTAATGTCTTCGTTTAATGGAGTATTTACCGTAAATTTGGTTGAATAATTTACATCAGGACTAATACTATATGTAGGGTATGTCATTTTATTATTAATGCTGTGAGGTACTATATCTATTGGAGTATTGACTTGTTCGAAAAATTCTATAATTCCTGGTGAGATTACATTTTCAGATATATCCCCATTAATTCCACTTCCACATATACCTATTTTTGTAGCACTGGCGTCGCAACAAAGTCCATAACCAAATTTACCATAACCGCCACCAGAGACCATAGGAAACCATTCTTTATTTGTACTGTATATAGTTGATACTAATATCCATTTTCTTGACCTATTATTAAAATCATATACATTTACTTTACCAATTCTATTATAGTTACTACAAGATACAACTAATCTATTTCCGTCAGAGCTAAGTTTTAATCCATTTTTACCAAAATGGTGTCCTTTATTATCTCTATCTATATCTCCAACAAGTCTTGGACCTTTTGTTTTCCATGTAGAATTTTCTTTATTATATACTTCAACATAACCTCTGTTATTTGAATATATTTGATCTGCTATAGCAATTGTATATCCATCTGAGGATATGGCAATACTATTATCTTGTCCAACTTTACACTGAAATAAACCATTGAATTGATGAGATAAAATAAAAGAATTATTAGATATATCATATAATTTAACCTTGTTCGAATATGACCCTGAACCACATGCTAATAACGTATTACCATCATCACTTAATACAACACTTTCTCCTAATTTTTCTTTTGTTCCCCCGTTAATTGGATTAATACTGGAATCCCATACATTGGTCGATTTATTAAAATCATATATAAATATTTGACCGGATGTATCGTCTATGATATGTGGTTGACCAATTGCTATTCTTGTGCCAGTAGAATTAAAGTCAATTGATTTTGTACCAAAGCCACCATTAATGATATTATTTGTGGATATAATTGTAGAGCCCACCATATTCCAATCAGAACCAGAATTTATTGAGACGAAAAAATATCCTATTTCTCCTATGTATATAGAATTAGCATGAGTTTGGTCTGTTATGTACAATCTATAATATTTATATTCAATATAATTTTCAAAAGTAAATTCATTACAGTTTATGGCGTCGTCTATATTACTGGTATTCGACGATCGACTCCATGAAGTTATATTGGTCTGTGTATCTAATGTTATCCAACTGCTATTGTCATTAGAACCTTGGATTATCCATGTTTTGGGTGCACGAGGTGGGTTGTCGTTGAAATTGCGTAACCATATTCTATACATGTTGATTATTGTTTTAATGGGAAATTCAAATGTAATCCATGCTGGTTCAATGGATGTATGAACATCGGTGTTTCCCCAATAGTTTGCATTTAGAGTATCATTGAATGGCGTAAAGCGGAACGATGAATTTACATTGGTATGCACTTCTCCATCAAAATTACCAGTTCCTTTAAGACCACCCGCACCCGCTCTAGCCAATATGTTAGTATATTCGTATACTGTAACAGAACCACTATTTGTTACGTTATTTGAATTACTATATCCAGAACTAATAGCAATTGTTATTTTATATTCGGTTGACACAACCTTTACACGGTGACCAAATCCTTCATCTGTGTTACCTTTAATATCTGTCCCGTTTTGTGACCATTCGTGTGATGAATCTAAATGAAATATTCTTACACGAGAGTATGTACTAGTGGATGAAATATCCAAAGTAGAACCTAAAATAATAACATCATTTGTTTTACTCATATCTATTGATGATATTTGTTCTCTATTAGCCGCAATATTTGTATTGTAATATGCCAGTTGAGCTATACCGCAATTTTGACGACTAGTCCAATCTGTTACTTCATATTTATAATATATATATGGTATGGTATTTTCAAAAGAATAGCGTTTGTTATCTGTATCAAGTTCAATAGAAGTTGATGTGGGTTTTGTGAAACTACCTGGTTGTTCCGGGGCCGACGCAGATGTGGCATTATCCACAGTATGTAATATATTCCATGATAAATCATCATTTGAACCTTGTACTGTCCAATCATACGGATTCCGATCCGTCCTCGACGGGCTGCCCCAAACTCTATAATGATTTACTATAGTTGGGGTTGGGAATTCGAATTTTAATATAGCTATGGCGGTATTTGCGCTCATGAATAATTGATCGGAGGTATTTACAGTTGTACCATTAAAAGCTTTTAATGGATCGCCAACCACACTGCTGGAAGAGGTATGTGTTACGGTTCCTTGGTTGTCTCCGGTTCCATTTAGTCCACCTGCACCTGCTAATACTGAATACTCATACCACGCTAGTTTATTTTCCCCACCAAAAAATGTTTTGTCAATTTTATTCCAATAGACGGTGTTATTAGATGTCATTGTATATATCATATATATATATAAAATAAATAATAACTACACGGCGTTAAAGTATCTTTATAAAGTATTTGGTATATTTGGGGTTAGTACATGATTGATAATGTACTAACATATATACATGTAAATGATTATACCGTCCATATTTAATAACTACTAAATATATAAAAGTGAGAGCATAAAAGACGGATGTAGTTAAGTGTTGGTGGTAGGTGAGATGGGTGATGGAGTATGTTGGGATAGATGTGGGGATATAAGTATAAAAGGATAGGTGTGAGTGATT
>MDSX01092166.1_pt1 | contig 21640 bp, 18 predicted proteins | sample 811141 | NCBI WGS metagenome assembly MDSX01 (sample SAMN05326642, study PRJNA326480) | marine metagenome | isolation source: seawater | place: Atlantic Ocean: South East | collected 2010 | reverse complement strand
CTCCCCTGTAACGTTGACATCAGCGTTCCTTATTACCCTAGTTTGGGGTATTTCTCTCTATGGGGGCTTTACTCGGGCGCCGGGGCCCTGGGCAGGCCCCAAACTAGAAGGCGTTGTTTGGGGGGGGGCTTGCTACAACCACGCGCCAATGGCCGGGCGCAGTAAGGCTAGCTTAGTACCCCGAGCCCCCTACGAGCGAACTAAGACCCCCACAATCGACAATCCGCAGCCCTGGCTACAATGCCACTTCAGCCGGAGCTGCGAGTCGCCGCCAGGCGCCTCCGTTTTTACCAGATGTGACAAAATTTCGCCGGCACAACATCCGCAATATCGCTGCTACTATCGAAAATTATATAAACTCCCATGACTTTTTGTCTTGCTGGTGTGCTAAGATTCATCAAAATCAACAAAGGGGTCGGGGTGCTCATTTGAGTACTCGGGAAGTTCAGGGTCGCCCTTGGATTCTGGATATTCATCAAAATTTGACGTATCATCCTCAAAATTAACAAAAGGATCGTATGGAGCCTGAAGGTCCCGTGATAGCAATCTGCCCCATTCGATGGACTTATAGAATTTGTGTTTTTTACACTCGTCTTCTCCCAGTTTGGTGTTTCCCATGCGCTCAAGAGGACTTTTTGTCAAAAACTTCTTCACTGCAGCTTTCCCAACGCCCTCGAGCTCTGAAGGCCATTTTGGCGCATTTTTTAGAATTAGCTTGTACGTGTCTATGGGATCATCGGCGACAAAAGGCGTTTTCCCTGTCAGCATTTCACACAAGACAATGCCAAGAGCCCACCAGTCCACTCCCTTCCCGTAGCCACCTTTCTCGATAATTTCAGGCGCCATGTAGTCTGGTGTCCCGCAAAGTGTCTTGGTCTGTGTCTCACAGTAGACTGCAAACCCAAAGTCAGCAAGCTTCACATAACCTGCCATATCAAGGATAAGATTATCTGGCTTGAGATCACGGTACAGGTAGTACTTCGCATGCATGTATTCGAATATCAGGACAATTTGAGCAGTGTAGAATGCTGATTCGTTGTCCTTTAGTTGTCCTTCACCCCGCAATCTCGTGTCGAAAGGACCCCCTTGCACGAACTCTAACACTATGTACACAAAACACCTGCGAGGAGCGGCACGGTCCGAGTCTTGGCTTAACCCAAGTGACGCGGGGTTGGGCACGTGTCGTGGAACGCAAGTGCCATATTAACAATAAAGGGATGCGAGAGCGCATGAAGAATTTTCTTCTCCCGGAAAACGTGCTCGATTGCATTATGGCTTATAACCTCTTTTTTTTTTAAGATCTTCAACGCCCAGAGAGTATTTGACTCTTTGTGTCGTGCTAGTCTCACACGCCCAAATGAGCCCTTGCCAAGAGTTGTTGTGACAATGAAGTCTTGCGTCGACGTGGCTGTGATTTTCGGTCCCTCGTAAACAGGATCGACTTCGGCGGGTTGCTTCTCCGTGGATTGGATTGCCATGGACTCTGTCGATTTGTCATTGTCATTATTTTTGGAGCCACCGCCACCCATCGACGCGTTAGTAGCTGGTGTAATACAATAGAAGAAGAGATTTGTATCTCCCACATGCAAGGGACTACAGTACCTGGGTAAGTAGAGTAGCATGAAGAATACAGGAGCATCAGGATGATACGGGAAGAGAATGGAGGCTAGATGGGAGGTAGCTGGGTAGAGGAAGAAGCCGGTGGGATATACGGGATAAAGGGCCTTGCCATAGTGGCGACCCAGCTAGGTGAATATGCTCTGCAAAGTCGATTAAGTGGCGGGCTTCAGAAACCCTTTGCTGTGGTGTGAATGGGGGGGGCGCGGGGTGGGTGGGGGAGGGGGCTATTTGGAGCTCGCTACAACCACGGTTCCAGGGATAGCCCCCAGGCATTTCTAGCCGCGCTGTTGTTGAAACATCTCCTTAAAGCCACCAAGGCCACTTCCGCCTGTGATCCCGCTCTCTAAATATTACAGGATACATTTCGCCTCGGCCAAATCAATAAAATCCACGTGACCGCTGGGCGTTATCAACCGACCGGCCTCATGCAATCACTGGAGCATCAGCACTTTTGTTAAGATATACATCAGTTCACACGGCAGGATTTCGGTGCATATACGGGAGATTGGAAACACAGTTTTTGCCTTCTAATCGGGCTCCTGCGTCTTCAGTGTGCTTGACCACAATCGGCTGTGGTACGACGTCTTCGTCGATAGTAGCGTCCACCTCGCTCTCCTTGACAGCATTTTTCGAGCGCTGGGCAAGAGCAGTGAGCGACTTATGTGAGTGTATTGCGCCTACTTTTTTGCCGGCATCCGAGTCTAAGACAGTCCGTGCCACAGATACACAGTCGTCTTCTTGATTAGATCCATTCGCCTCGGGTCGGTCAGAAATTGCATCAAGGCTCTCGGCTGTCAACCTTAGTTTGGATTTATCGACTATGTGGTCCAAAGATTCCAGCTCAAGCTTTGCTTCGGTTGTCTGGGTTGCTTCGAGCTCTGTGATGCGAGCACGCACATTTTCAATCAATGCCGAGACTTCAGAATCATTGATGTACTTGTCAAAATCCAAATTGCTGGCAAAGTCCAGGAGATTATCTGCTTCGGTGAACTCTGCGTAGTCTACTACCTTGCTTGCTTGTTCCTCGGTCAGTGCCCACATAGGCCGAGGCACAATTGGACTTTTCCTATCAGACATGTCCATAGTCGATGATCCTCCGTCGCCCTTGGCGTCGGGAGCGGCCGAGGCCTCCATGGAGATGCAAGGCGCGTCGAATTTACCCTGAGAGTTGATATCAATGCCTTCGTCCTGCTTCGCTTTACGAACAATGGCGCGCATCTTCGCTTCGCGCTGCATGAATCGCTGGTGGCGATCTTCTTTCATTTGAACATCCTGTATGTTCGAGAATGACTTGAATATTTGCGAGGCAGTGGGGATGGGACGCTGTTCGACCCCGATGATAGGGGTTGTCTTAAGACCTCAAGATACTGTTTTTCTAGTTGTTCTTTAGTCGCCTGGAGTTCCGCAAGCCACCTATGTGTGGATACGAGTTTGGATCTACGACTAGCGTTTGTAACACTGCTGTTGACTTTCGATGTCGTTGAAGCGCTGTCTCTTTCTTTGGGCGCTGATCAGCTGTGATTAGCTTTTCCTTGGACGAAATAGGCACATTAGTTCCAAGCTTATCTCCAACATTCCCGCAAACAAATGCGTGTTTAGCCGAGGCTGTTAAGCCCTTCGACGTGCCGACCATGCCCACAAAAGGTCTATTACACAGCATCACCCCCTTGTAGTTGCCGATCGAAACTGCCGGAGCTGCAGACTCCATCGTAGATCGAAGAGTCGCAACGCTCACCTGTATCCGTGCATGCACCGGGGAGTAAGTCATTCAGATATTGTTGATAGGGATAGTAAGAAAAATTTCATCTTCGCTCAACCCCTTGATGTCCCGGATATTATCCAGGAATTTTACCTAGCTAGGTTTACAGTCTTCATCCTGCTATCCAGACGACTGCAAGTCATATCGGCTGCCAGTGCCCCATAGCGAGTTAGTGAGTTTAGACCACCTATCATCATCCAGCTAAATGTAACTGCTGGCTGTGGTGGTCCTCTCCCAGCTCGCCGCTTCCCCGGGGCCCGGGGTGGCGCGGCTTATTTTTTGAGCCCGCCCACCACCCTCCTTCGGCGCAAATGAAGCACCTGCCCTGCCCTACCCTCCTTGAGGGGAGATGGCAGTGTTCCTGACTCTGGACCGTCCCTGGTGGATTTGCTGGTGGAGGGCGACGCACTCTGGGAACACGAGCTCCCCCATCATCCGATTCATCCGACTCATCCTCAGACGAGTCGCCACCGGACCCATAGTCTCGTGATTCCCCATCATCCCCGTAATTTACATTACCCAGTTCCCTCACTATCGCGACGGCACACTATGGAGATGACACTGCACTACCCCGCAACGTTGACCTCAACGTTCCTTAGTACCCTAGTTTGGGGTAGTTCTCTCTACAACCCCCTCGGTGGAGGCCTTAGTGGGAGATACGAAGGCCAAGTGGACGGAAACTTATATTCATTCGACGACTCACCATGGGTCTTATAGGCCTTAATGTAGGGGGCTCAGTTTTTGCAGTGAAATCGCAATACAAGGGCTTGAAGGTAATAGGTCGGGGTAGTTACGGAGTAGTTGCCTCGTGCACGGATGCAACATCTTCCAAGCGCCTCGCAATCAAACGGATCAAACCAATGTCAGCACATTGTATTGACTCGAAACATGTCCTCCGCGAAATTCGATGTATGAGGTTGCTGGGTGCTCACACAAATATAGTGAGTATACACGACTTATTTTGCGATGTACATCATGATGAATTATACATTGTGATGGATTTGATGGATTCTGACCTCCATCGCATTATTCAGTCTCCACAGACTTTAACAGACGCACATAATCGTTATTTTATGTATCAGCTGGTTCGCGGGGTAATATACATACACGCGCAGGGCATCATTCATCGTGACCTGAAGCCCGGGAATCTCCTGGTGACACGAAATTGTGAGCTGCGAATCACAGACTTCGGGCTAGCACGGCAACAGTCGGCAGCCCTCAAAGGTGGCAAGGACGACAGCTTTGATATCTGTCCCATGACTCAACATGTTGTCACACGATGGTCTTGGCTACTGAGTCGATTATCCGGATAAAATCATAGATTACCTAGGTACCGACCACCGGAGCTGATGCTGACTCCCGACGGTCGCTACACAAATGCAGTGAGCCCAAGCGCTTGCACATCCGGCCATCGATAGTCCCAATATCGCACTTGGTAGGTTGACATGTGGTCGGTCGGGTGCATCCTCGCAGAGCTGCTTGGACGGAGCCCCCTCTTCCCAGGAAAGAATTTTGTTCACCAGCTTCAACTCATTTTTGATGTAATTGGATCGCCACGGGCGGAGGAAATAGAACGAGTTAAAAACAAACAGGCGCGAAAGTTTCTTGATTCCATTCAGGGGAAGCTGAAAGTGTCGTTTGGTAACATTTTTGGTTCAGCGGGCTTGCCTGCGAATACCGTGCTGGAAGGACTTTTGTTATTCAATGCCTCAAAACGCGCCACGGCAGTAGGACTTCTTGACTACTCCTATTTCAGGAACCTTTCTTATGCCAAAATTCCAATTGCCGATCCACTTGCACCGCCTTGCGATTTTTCCTTTGAAAGAGAGAGCCTCTCATTGACAGAGCTCCGAAAAGAGATTGCGCATGAAGTTGCTGCTTTCAGCACCTCGACTAAGAGATGGAATACGAGGACCAATTCTTTCGAGGTTGAGAGTGCTCTCGGAGGCGTCGCTAAGACATCAGGTCAATCACGGCGAGATACAGGGAAGACCAGGGGAGGCCATAATCGACGCTCACAGTACGAAGGAAATTCAGACACACCACAGCAGCTGGCTACGTCAGCCAACATTGTTGATAAGAATGTATTGTATCATAACGCATTATTACGGACTAAATCAAAATCCACCGATTTGGGACAATTGAAACCTAGACCGGAGGCTTCAAGGCCATCATCACCACCACCGCTGCCAAGCCAACACACCAAATCTTTCAAGTCAGCAATGCATGAAAATAAAGACTTATCACATCCCATCCATGTGGTGCGTTCTAAGATTGAGAATCTCATTACACCACTCAGTTTTTGGCAGGTTTCAAGTAGCGAAGAAGGCAAATCAGTACAAACTAGTGTGAGTATCGCTTCGATAAAAACACAGTACAGAAACTAGTAAATACATATGCCTGATGCCAGGTAATAAATGAGCGCAAGGATCACAGCACCACCTCTCTAGCAAGCTCCAATAATCCCAGGCTCTTTCAAGCTAGAAGGACCAGTCACATCCAAGCACGCTCGGCTAGGCCAGCAGCCACAAGAAAACGCATGACCACTGTCCCCAAAAGCCCCAAATTTTCGCAAATGTCTTGGCAGCGCTGAGATGAATGCCGGTGCGCTGTCCCCTTCCCGCGGGGACAATGCAAGAACCCCCCCCCTCCCCACTGCGCCCGGAGGCGAAATGAGGCGCGCGACCTCAGCGCTCGTGGAAATTCGACGCGCACTGGTCTGGGTCCCTCCCGGGGACGCGGTGCCTGAGCAAAGACCCAGCAACATGTCCCGCCGGCGGGATATGCTAAACGGCGATTCTGTAAGGGGAATTAGCTAGGTCAACCTTCAACTAAATGGGTACTTGAAGTTCAAACCAACCCCGTCAACTAACTACATTCGATATGAAAGATAGTCAGTAGCTGCGGGAAAAGGCCCCGTCAAGATTTTCTTCCGCACGAATGTAATCATCATCTTCTGGTTTATCTTTCTTAATGGCAGCTAGTATAGTCATTGAGAGAGAGAGAGAGAGAGTGTGTGTGTGTGTGCGTGCTACAGGGCAGCCCCACTAGGCTGCCCCCCCGTGTCGGAGTTTACTATCTCGCTGCCTTTAATTGAATTGAGCTCGGCCTCCCTTCGAGGGAGGAGCTTACCTTGCTTCCTCTAGCTTCAGGCTAGTGGGAGATACGAAAGGCCAAGTGGACGGAAGCTCTCTAGCGGGATAGAGTGCACTACAACGTCAAGCAATAAATATATCTGTCTACAATTTATGAACTTGTCAGGACATGATCCAATCTGGGGGCTATGAAATTAGCGAGTTCAGCTCCGCATGCATCGAGTCTTGCGCGAGTTTCGCATTCATCGAAGCCTTGTTGGGGTCGTCTTCCTCGCATCTCAGGGATTCTGGCATCAACCTTTTGTATTCACACCTTTCACGATCATCACTAAAATTATCGCAAGCAGGACTCAGCGCGTATCTAAATCGCCTGTTTGATTATGCACGTATTCGGGCTGTAGAAGGTGGCGCTTACGCGCGCCGTGTCGGTGTTGGTATACTCGAGGGCTTGGCACATGCTGTTGATCAACTATCAGTCGAGAGGCGAATTGGTGTTCTGAATTTCCTTCGTGATGTGTTAGAAGTAGACCGCTCCACCCATTATAGTCCATCGTGCGTGCAAGTAGTTGCGTTGACATTGGGGCGTCTTTCTCGCACGATAATGGTAAAAGCTGAGCTTCAGCTACTTGAAGAACGTTACTTGAGAACTTCATTGGAATGGATTCAAGACATGCGGTACGAGGCGCGTCGATACGCAGCCGCTCTAGTGCTCTCGGAGCTTACAATCAACGTGCCGACCCTCATACTTGATGCTCGTGGATCCATCCACGCTCGAGTCTGGGGCGCACTTTCTGACACATCATCTCGGATCCGCGAGGTTGTTGCATGCGCTGCTAGGTCATTTTTGAGCATTCTTTATCATCGTGATGATTCATTGGACGCGTCTATCTATTTCCAGCACGCGGCCTTAATCGTAACCACAGGTCTGCTCACGAATTGTGAATCAAACGATCAGGTTCATGGTGCTTTGCTACTTCTAGCCGCAGTGCTTCAGCGGCATCCGTGCGATAAAAGTTTAATCATCGACGATTTTGATGATGTCTTGCCTGGGAAGTACTGGCGTCAACCATTGCTAGGCAGTGGAACACTTGAGGCCTGGTTCCAGGCAGTACTTGGTGTCAGGGGACTACAGGCCACTGACACGCAACTGCATGTTTTGTCAGTCGCGCTTCTGCCATCGCTAGCATGCTTTATGGCACCTGTACTGACCGTGCGACATGGCGTAATACAGTCAATACTCAAGACCATAAAAACAAATCCTGCCTTAAGTATTTCTGCAGCCGTCAGCCGCTGTACTTTTGTTATCACAGAAATTCTAGATACAAATATGGAAGCATCATTAGTGTATGGAGTTGTTAAACGCATGGTAACCTTGAGTAGCGATCCTAGGGCTGGCCCTCAGGATTCGAGTTTAGCACTACCCATTGTACGGTCCTTTACTGTCCTGATACGCATGATTGGTGAATATAATCGTCACCATTTGACACATTTTACTAACTGCGGCGAGTTGCACGATCAAATCCGCAAAATATTTTGTTTTCTTGTACCCCAATGTCTCACACGGACAATGTTTCACCTCATCAAAGCTATCCATGCGCATTTCCCCTCCCTGCGCTCGTCGGTTCAGCATTATGTCTTAGATCAAGTTGCTTCTACAATAACTGCGTGTACCCCGGTTGGGATGAGCGGTGCTGGTAGTAAAGTCAGGTCAAGACGTGGTCCACGCCATGAAGTGCAGTCAATGGTTGCGAGCTATAGTAAATTTCCTAGCTATGGCTGCCTTTCTTCTCATTATTGCTTAAGACGAGAGGCGGCAAAGGTGGAATTTAGAACCACGGTAAACGAAAGCATGCCTTGTCTAGCGATCTATTCTTTCTCAAAGATTCGATTCTCGATGGGCGTCTTATTTAAGTTTGACTTTTTTGAATGTCAACAAACAAAGGGGTTTTCCGCTCTGCTCATGGAAGTAGCCGCCGTCCTTGCAGCTCGCGTCGTCAGTTTAGCACCAATGATTAGCCTAGAAGCTTCCATTTATAGCTGGAAGCTTCTGGCAAAAATGCCATATCTGGAAGAAATCTCTCATCCAGCCCTCTACACTGACGCACCACTAGCATTCTTGCACGCAGTCGTCGAGTACGTCATGCTTGAGACGTTAGGACAGAGAGCAGAGCTGCGCTGTATCATCTTGAACTCGTTTCCCCCTTCGTGTGACACCATTCTTGCTTTGCCAAGACTTCTTCGTGTTCTCTTCAGTTTTTCGGTCGACAATCAATTCCTAGTGCGAAAGGCGGCGGTGCAGCTGATGTCACGATTAGTCACCAAAGCGCCTTCATTTGTTTTACCCAGAATCGGTCGGTGTCTAGCTCGGCAACTGGAAAGGATGAAGCATTGTAACTTCATCTCATCCCGTGTGCGGAATGGTTCACTGGCTGTGCAACCGATGGAGTGCTACAACACACCCGATCAGGACTCGTACCGTAGCGCATTGCCTCTTTGTGAAATTACAGATGGTGCAATTGGGGCTCTGCAGCTGGTGAGTCTCGCTCTTGATCGGGGGCAGCGTATGCTAGCACCATATGTGCCCGCTATTTTACCTATCGTCGCACATCTTCTAGCTCGGGCAAAGGTGGATGATGCTATTGCTCCCATAGCTGCATGTGTCACTGGAAAAATAACCCTGATTTTCCGAGACGGAGTCTTGCCCATCGCCAGAAAAGTTATCCCAAAAGTTGTGTGTGTGCTCTGTGCTCAGCCCGTGCGTGCCCCTCGTCTACGATATGTTGCCGCTCGCGCTTTGGAGCATCTTGTCTCCAGCACTGGGGATATATTGACACCGTACTGCTTCAGTGCTCCCAGACTTGTCGATACACTCCTGCACATGCTCAAGGATCAAAGATCAGGTCAAGATATCCAGGCATTCCGTACTTTAGGTGTGCTTGGGGCCTTGGACCCTCCCTTCCTCCTATTACTCAGAGAAAAGGAGCATCCGGTTTGGCCGCATGTCTTTTCGTTCATCAGGACAACCGAAATTATAGCGGCTGCAGATCAGTCTAACTCATCAAATCAATTCCGAAACTATTTTAAGCTGGAGACGGTCAAAGCTGTACAAACACTGGGATCGGCTGAGTGTAAAACGGTCCGAGGAGAGAAGTTTGAGAGTAGATTACCCACCGGTGAGCTATTGCAAGCCTCTGCCATGATCGCTCTCCTAGATGCCGTTTTACTAATGCCACAAGTGCGCAAGGAGGCCTTCGAAGTATTGAGCCAAGTATGCAGCTGGCTTGCCCCCGATGCACTCACTTTACGCGCAGTATTGGGGCGCCATTTATGCATCCTGTCTTCGGGTTCAAGGAAAATGGGAGGGGCTCGCTACGGCCAAAGAACAGCGAGGCCGGTGTGCTTGGATGAACGCTCTTTTGTACGGAAGAATATAAATCAGAGTTCCCATTGTATGCAAAACAGCGGAAGTGTTAACGTCTGTGCCTATGACATAGATTTTGTTCGTATCCTTGTAAGCAGCTTGATTCGTATCCTTGAACTGATAGACCCTTCCATCATTATGGCTGAATGCTGCTCTGGTCGACTTGCGGCTGCGATCTCCATTCTCTGGCCCAAATCGGGTCACAGTGCTAAACACCAAGTATGCACAACCAGTGCATCTTGTGTCACGGGGGAGAGCCTCATCAATGTCATGCGGTGCTTGTATTCACGCCTCTCACTGCATAATTTCGTATCACAGATGCGGTGGTTGCTGTCACCCTTGAGAAGTACTCTTACGCACGGTTCGCTCTATCCATGCCTGCACATCATTGACTCAATTTCAGATTCTTTGATCATGTCTGGGAATGCAAAGATGATCATCGTTACCATATTGAACGTCTTTGCGGGACTCTTCCGCTTGCTGCATGATGATTCTTTTGTCTCGCGCGTATTCACCACGCGCACTGTAGAACAAAACCACAAAACGCAGTCTCGCACCGCATCAGAAATTTGCATTGTTCTTGTCAGTGTTATTCGCTTGATCAGCCGAGTAGGCTGGTCCAGTGTTTTGCCCGAGATTGCCCCCCAATTTATCAAGTCAATGCTGGACTGTATTGCCATTCGATGCGATTCGATGCACAAATTGGGGATGGCTAAAGGCCTTGATTCAGATAACAAAGTTCAGCTTTGCAGGGATGCACCGTGCACTCCCAAGCTGAAAACTAGCCACTATCTAATTATGGTTTCTGAACTTGCCATTTATGGTCTCACCATCATATCAGGGCAGATTGGTAGGTCTGCACTGTCTCGTCTGAGCCACTCTCGATTTGCCCTGTCGGACTGGGTCATCAACATGGAGCATCTTCTGATGGAATTAAGTAGTCCGGCTGTCGAAACCATATTTGGGAACTCTGGTGGCCCTAACTACGTGATGCTCGCGGCACATGCAGCCTTGGCTGCTTACGACGGGTATAACGTAGTTGTGTCAGCCATTTCTCGTGGTAAACTAACACCTTCACCAACACAAGGCTGCGCTGTCATTTTGAGAGAAAATTTTGACAATTTATTTGCCGATATGCTTTCCCCTACCCCATTTCGCATCCGACAGATGAGGGATAAGTATCCGTATTTTAAGGCAAAAGTTTATCCGCTTAATCAATGTAGCCAAGATCCACCATTGCCAGCACTCAGACCAGACAATTATTCCGCCCGTGGAGGAGATGATCACATAATTGATCTCGCTGCTTTGAACCGGGTATGGGATAGTGCAGGGGTGGTGACAAGAGGTGACTGGACGGAATGGATGCATCGCATTTCAGTAGAACTACTACGACAATCGCCATCGCCTTATCTTAGGCCATGCTCGGCCATCGCTGATGCTTGTCAAACTACCGCGTATCGCCTCTTTAAACCCGGCTTTCTTGCAATGTGGATTGGATGTGGATTCGCCATAGCAAATTGTTTTGGTGGACCGGCCGGTGTGGCTCGAAGACTGGTAAAGTCTCTAGGTGTGGCAATGTGCTCGTGTTCGCTTTCACTAAAATCACTTTGGCTCTTATTTGACCTCGTGGATTTTGCACGCATGTACTGCGCTCCACTTCCTATAGAGCTGCCTATGATGGCACGACGTGCATGTCAGGCACATGCTCATGCCAGGGCCTTGGCTGCTCGTGAAAATCATTGGCGCCTCAATTCCAAAATAGACCCATGCGCTGATGATGTTATTGCGGCTCTTGTTACAAGCAACAATAATCTCGGCTTGAAGGAGGCGGCTGCCGGTATTCTACTGGTCAGAGGCCCGAGCTCAAGGCTAAAACCCCAATTGCAGGAGCAGCTAGGCTGCTGGGACGCGGCCCTGGCAATATACGAGAGGTGTTTGCCCTCGAGCGTATTGTTTCCTGTGCCCAGCTCGAAATCGGCAGGACAAAGTGAGCCGGCGCAGCAAGCTGGAAGTCGATGGCTAGATATGGAGGTCGGACGGCTGAGGTGTCACAGCGCCCTCTTTGATCACCGTACCGTCATGATTCACGCCCGTTATCTCTGGAGTTTGCTCACTTCAAGCTTGAATAGGTTCCCCGGCCCGCTCAATTTTGCGCGAAAATTGGATGGGCGGCAGAATTTGAGGATTGTTTGTGTTGCTGCATCTCACAGGGTAAGAGAGGAACGGCGGGAACAGCTAATTGAAATATCTGCATTGGGCGCTCGAGCGTCATGGATGCTGCAAAATTGGGACGACTTGGGAATTTATGTAGCATACTGGGGTGCTTGTCGTGTCAGACAACTAGACACCGCTCGAAATCTGCATGTATTCAATTCGCCATTCAGACCCTCAACGCACGAGTTGTTTCTTTTTCAGGCGGTGTTGGCATGGAAATCAGCAGGAAGAAAGATACGCCACGTCTACTCTGCTCTGTCGCAGGCTAAAACATTGGTGCAGGCTGCCCGCGTGCAATTGATTGAAGATACAAAGCTCTGCACCGATAAGAGCTATAATCATGCATATTATTGTGTTATGTCGGCACAGCAGATATTTGAGTTTGAGGAGGCTGTGACATTCGAGTCGCAAACCCTTCTGAATTTACCATCGTCCCGCAGATATGTCGGCACGACAAAGGTGCTCTTGAGCTTACTTGCAAAATGGAAGCGACGCGTGCGTTGGTGGGGAGGACTGGATGCTAGCGTGTGGTCAAATGTGTTGATTGTCCACAAACTCGTGTTGCATCCAGGCCACGACATTGAGGCTTTTATGAGACTTGCAGACTTGTGCTATGGTTCTGGGCATTTTCTAAGATGTGGAAATGTCCTTGCCTTTCTGGATTCTGTACCACAAATTCCCAGCGTAAGTGTGATTCTTCGAGCCTGCCACTTGCTGTGGGCACTGGGGAGACGTGCACTGGCTTACGATGTGCTTTCCAGAGTCACAGAGTCTCTTATCTTCAGCCATCAGAAGAACTCTTGGGATTTAAAAGACAAGCCTGGCGACGAAATATTGATAGCAAGCATCCTTACTCGGAGTGAATGGTGTGGGATTCTAATTCGGGCATCCAAATTCACCCGTAGGAGCAGATATTTCAATCAGTGTTTGTCAATAGTAATCAGGTTGCTCCAACGCGTGACAAAACTCGTACCGCTGCAACCCAGAGCATGGCATTCCTGGGCTTTGGCTAACTATGAGGCGTGTGAACAGCTTGAACGTCGAGAGCTACACAAGCTTGGAAATTCGGGTCCTGTTCTAGCCAGTAGCCCTGGAACAGTATCAGTATTTCACCACGTGATTCAATCGATTGGAGGCTTCTTCCGAAGTCTTCAATTGTTTGGTACCGAGTCCCGTGCTACGCGCCAATCAGCAGAGCGGCCTGGGGTTGAGATGCACGAGGGAGATGCTGTTGTATTGCAAGATACACTCAGGTTGTTAACTATCTGGTTTAAGCACGGGACTCGTTCGCAAGTAAGCGCCAAAATGCTGGAGGGGTTTGGTCATACAAGTGTTGATGTTTGGTTGGGAGTCATACCACAGCTCATAGCTCGCGTCGACTACCCTGATGAAGACGTGCGGCATCTTGTTGCGGATCTACTGGTTCAAGTCGGTCGCGCATATCCACAGGCTCTCATCTACCCGATAACAGTATCAGCGCAGTCAGCATCAGAGTCCCGCCGTGTTGCATCGGTCGGGATTCTCGGTGGGTTACAGCAGTGTGAGTACTATGGGGTTCTTGGTGACGCAAGCACCCAGACACGTTTTGCTATCTCGGAGGTGGAAGTCCTCGTTGCTGAAGCAAACCTGGTATCACGGGAGCTTAATCGTTCAGCAATCACCTGGCACGAGGCTTGGTATCAAGGCATTGAAGCTGCCGCAAATCTCTATTTTGGGAGTGCCGATGTTCAAGCCACGATTCATGGTTTGATCGAGATGCATCGTCGCTGGCATGATGACCTCCAGAGCTTCATCGGCGTTTTCCCAGACTCAAGTCCTGATACAACCATAGTCACCACACGACTTGCAGCATTCGCCCATGTGTACAGTCCCGACCTCCTAGCAGCTGAATCGTTTCTCTCTCGATTCTGTCGGCTGAGGAACCATGCAGATATGCACCAGGCCTGGGATATTTACTCTGCAATCCACAAATGGGTGAAGCAAAGTATCTTTACAGACAAGTTGTCACACCTTGACTTGGGTCAGGTGGCCCCATCGCTAATGTGTGCAGGTAGCATGCATGTGGCGATTCCTGGCACAGAGGGGGGGCGAAATCTTCCAGTCCGAATTTCGTCAATTTCCCCACAATTGCGAGTTCTTGCCTCCAAGCAACGGCCACGTTGCTTGAGAATCTCCGGATCTGATGGCAAAGAATATCAATTTTTGCTCAAAGGTCACGAAGATCTTCGACAAGATGAGCGTGTCATGCAACTTTTTGGGCTTATCAATGCCCTTTTCAACAAGACCTACAACGCCGTGCATGGTCACAAAGAACCTCTTCATGTCCAGCAATACGTCGTTATGCCGCTATCTAACAACTCAGGCTTAATAGGATGGCTTAAGTGCTGTTCAACAATTCATCAGCTCATAGTGAATCACCGATCCCACTCGGGTATACTAGTTGACATCGAAAGACGTTTCACCGAGGCTATTGCCTGTGATTACCATAAAAGTCCGTTCATGTACAAGCTCGGTGATTTCAAATATGTTTTGAATCGCACATATAACAGGGATCTCGCGAACGTATTCTTGGTAACCTCAGGAGATGTGTCAATTTGGTTAATGCGCCGCACTAGGTATGCCCGTTCCCTCGCAGTAACATCAGTGGTGGGCTACGTTCTAGGTCTAGGAGATCGCCACCTTTCAAATATACTTGTGAGTGATAAATCTGGCGAAGTTATTCATATTGACTTTGGAGACTGTTTTGAGGTAGCCATGAAACGGAAGAGGTTCCCCGAGAAGATTCCATTTCGCTTAACGAAGTTACTCGTCAATGCGATGGAGGTTAGCGGTGTTGAGGGATCTTATCGGCTGACTTGCAACCACACAATGCGAGTGCTACGGAACGATTTTCACTCTTTGATGGCCATGCTCGAGGCATTTGTTCATGACCCACTAGTTGATTGGAAGCTCCTATCGACAAATAATTCTCATTTTCGTAATGTCTTGAAACAGACATTGGTTATAACTGACCGTGTCCAGCAAAAGCTCACTGGTTCCACGTTGCACGATCCCCGTTTCTGTGTCTCACCTATTCATCAAATCGATGGCTTAATACGTGAGGCGCAATGTGCTGAAAATATCTGTCAGATGTATGGTGGCTGGTGTCCTTATTGGTAATCAAAAGCCACTGGCTCGGAGATTACAACTAGGCCCAGGCAGCTGTGCGACACCATCTAGGAGCTTGTACAGGTAGCATACATCGAAGGCCAGTATTTGGCAGCGGATTCTAGACCAGGGCCACACATAAGTTCACTGTGATCACTGGGGTCTGTGGTGCGATGCCACACCGCGCGAACGGGGCCTCATGAAGAGAACGAATCTGTGCATGATCCGACACTTTTTTTAGTTGCCGCTGAGCTCGGCTAGCTTTGTTAACGACTTTCCCGGTACATTCGATGGCGAGTATGCTGGGACGCTCATACTGGCCTATGCTGGCTATGCTAAGTCTGCCTCATACTGGCTATGCTCATGCTGTGCTGTACTATGCTGGTGGTTCATACTAGCATACTCGGATTCTAACACGCATGCGCCTCGTGCGTGTAGTGCGAGTGTCGCCCGTGTGTACCGCATTGACCAACTTTGCCCCGGGGTAGCACTAGCTAAATTTGTCAATAGGCGTAGGCGATGTCTGGGCTAAAAATGGTGGATTTCTTCCGCAAGATTCCGGCAGATCTCACTGAAGCAACGATGGTGAGCTCCCGATCGCAGCATGAATCACCCGCGGTTCTTAGGTTGGAGCCACGCTATCGATAACAGCTGGCGTGTTCATGGCGATTCTCTTCCTGGTTGAGCTCTGGGCCTTTTTGTCCACAACTATTGAAACCGGCGTAATGCTCGACACCAATGCCGAAACATTGTAAGAATTCTTTTCGATCCCCTTCATCATTCGATTTTTCTCAGGTTGCGAATCAATTTCAACATCACGATGCTAGATCTGCAGTGCGATTACGCCGCAGTAGATGTTGTTGATGTTCTGGGCACCAACTCGATGAATGTAACAAAAAATGTAGAAAAGTGGCAATTGGATGAGACGGGTAAGAGAATGATATTTCAAGGTAGGAACCGTGAACAGAAGGCAATTCAACACGACGCGCACGATACGGAGTATCGTGCCTAGTACTAAAGTCGATTCGACTTGAACTATAATAGACTGTAAATAATATCTGCAACGTCTCTCACCGACATCCCGCGCAGGCACCATCCAGAAATACAGGAATTACACAAGAATGGCGTCCATGCAGTTCCGTTAGATGAAGCCAACTTTGACATGTATCTCTCCGAAAATCCGTACGTCTTCGTCAACTTCTTTGCTCCTTGGTGCATCTGGTGCCAGCGGCTCGAGCCAACATGGGAAGCCACGGCCGAGGAAGTAGAAAGACTGAACGAAAATGAAAACGAGTCCATTGATGTAGATATAGTCAAAGTGGATTGCGTGGCGAACCGCAACCTTTGTGGTACACAACGCATTCAAGCTTTCCCTACACTCCGATTCTTCAAGGATTCTCAGCAGTACGGCATTGACTATAAACAGGATCGCACCGTCTCTGCTATGATAGACTTTCTAAAACAGAAGGTGGAACTTGAGAAGACGATGGAAGATTGGCATCCTCGTCGCAAACAGCGCATGCTTGAAATCAAAGAACATCCCGGTTGCATGGTTTCAGGCCACGTGCTTGTAAATAGGGTCCCTGGTAATTTTCATATTGAGGCCCGCTCCCTCCATCATAACCTCAATGCGGCCATGACAAATCTATCTCATATTGTTAATCACTTAAGTTTCGGGACCCCCCTTGCTAGGGATTTGCAGAGGAAGGTATCCAAATACCCACAATTTCAGTCCGCCCATCCACTGGACGGTGGTAGCTTTATCAACAGGGACTATCACCAGGCGCACCATCATTATTCAAAGGTTGTCTCCACGCACTTCGAGGTAAATCAGTCGAGCTGAGTTTATATTGATCTCCAAGTAACTCAGCATTTTAAATCAGGTTGGCGGCATGATGACCAAGACACATGAGATCATTGGCTACCAAATGCTTTCACAATCCCAGGTCATGCATTATAATGAAATGGATGTGCCTGAGGCCAAATTTTCTTATGACCTCTCTCCTATGGCTGCTTGTCCCCGGGTCTATCGGGCATTAGCCCTCGTCACATGAAACAATACTCCCACAGGTCCTCGTATCTAGCAAAGGGCGTCGGTGGTATGACTTTGTCACCTCTGTGTGTGCCATTATTGGGGGGACCTTCACTGTCGTTGGGCTTGTCGACGCCGTCCTCTACAAGATCATTAAAGGGGGGAAACAGCTCTAAGGATGTGATCAGGCGATCTGTCTTGCATGAACTCAACAGAAAGATTCCGCGCTGCAATTTGGACTTGGGTGTCAGATAATTATTGTATTTAAGCTCATATGGCAGACTGGTCTTCTCTGGGCACTCAAAGAGGACTCCGGCAAAGCAGGCCTTGGGATTCCCTAGCATCCGCTTCTAGCATCATCGTGGCAAATTTCGCAGATGCAGGGTGGCAATCGAGCAAGAAGCAGCCGACCAGCGACCAGTAATATTCATTGATCATCGGGGAAGGCCCCTGGGCGCGTTTCCACTGCGCATTTCCACCGAGCGATGTCCAGACCAGGGTAGCAAACGCGGGATTGTCGACGAGTTCCGCTTTGGGCCTGAGTCAAGCCCCTGGCCGCTGGGGCACCGTGGGTTCAAGTTCCCTGTGGACGCGGAGTTGTTGGCATTTTTAAAAGTACTGGCCTACTAACCTACCCCGCCGCCGGCTAGGGGCCGGCTAGCGGGGCCGGCTAGGTCCCGAATTACACGGCGGCGTTTTTTGCGCGTGTTTCGATTTAGACATGAGCAAAAAAGGAAATGTACCACGTGCATCACGTAAATAAGTACGTAAATTACGCGGGTTCCTGGACCACGTTTTTTATGGCGTTTTTTTGCGCATCTTTTGCGCGTGTCTTGGTACCTAGCCCCGCCGGCGGTGCAGAGATTCTACTAGTACACAGGTACCCGCCGCCTAGGTTCCACTTTACTGCAAATTTCTGCCTGCGGGTTCGAGTTTGTCTGCTTTGCCGGAGATGTCGCGAGTTTTCCCGTTTGCCGCAACTCGAGTTGCCGGCGCCGCTAGCTGGGGGAAACGGCGAGTTTCCGCGGTAAATTGCACCACAACATGAAGTAAACGTCGATAAAATGGCTGCCAAGCCCCCAGCCTTGTCCACTGTCTTGCTACAGCATTCATTTCCCTTTGCCTTCCTTCAGAGCTTGGGGGGAGCCCCCGGTTGGACCGGGGTACTGCATCCGGGATGGACGGTTGGAGGCCCGCCTCCACCACCCGGAGGCCTTTGTACGAGTCACTCAACCCGACGAACATTGGCGGGGGCTATCGCCCAGCTCCATGGCCGACTACGAACTCTTGCGCACCCAAGGAGCCGGACCGACAGCCTTGTACGCCATGATAGGCGAAAGCATTGGCGAGGCCCTGACTAATGTCTTAGTTCGTTCTAGTAGGCCCCGAGGCTCCGCGGCCGCCGCCGGCGGCGAAACCCCGCCCAGAACCCCCCCCCCCTGCGCTGAAGGGGGCCCCAAGGGACCCGAAACGACCCCGATAATTTTGGGTCGGCGGCTGGGGGCTTTACTCAGGCGCCGGGGGGGTGGGCAGGCTCCAAACTAGAGCGCGTCGAGTTTCCCGCGTTCACCGCTGACCCCGCCTACCAGAACGAACGCGTCTCACTAGCTAGACCCGGCGAGTCAGATCCCTAAATGCGTGTGGATATTTACTCTGCAGCTGTCTCGACGCAGATAGTCCCACCGCGCGGCTGGCTCCCAGAAACTTTCCTTTTCACCTTGCATGCGCTTGGCACGGGGGAGTTGAGAGCGCCTAGGGGCTGCGAAGTCGCGAGCTAAGTTCCATTGGGTTTCTCATGCTGCAACTATTAACTTGAACTCAACATGTATCGCTGCTTTGGACTTGGTCTGGACCCAGGCAGAGGCTCGTCCCGTTCTCTTCTACTTCGTGTGTTCTGTGTCCCACTGAGGCCTTTGTTCACTCATCGTTAGTGGGCTTGTGGTCTAAATTGTGTTTTAAGATGACAACACCCTCGAGTATATGAGACTGGGCAAGGAATTCATTAGAGGCAAGTTCTGCACGGTCATTTACGCCAATGAGCACAGGAGTGGTATGAGTTTGAAAGCCTGTGATGGTTTTGGGACGACCGGCCTGGCCAACGGTTTCCACTGCCTGTCCAACGCGAACCGATGTCGGTAGGAGGTTGAGATTGGTGTCGACTGTGAAAAGGAATCTCGGCATCATCGCCGAGGCAAGATGGTACCTACGCCGATGAATAAAGAATTAGAGATAGGAACCTCCACGCAGAGCATCCCTAGACACCGGAAACAGGCATAAGATAGTGGGTCTTGTCCAGAATTGTTCGTTTCATGTTTAGGCAGCAGTGGAGGAAGATTAAAATGGCACCCATTGCAGACTTCGAGATGAGAGTTCGGTCTGTGTGGAACGGAGAAATGGTAAGTAGACCCTTGCCCATATGAAGCAGACCTTGGGCGAGGCGAACGACAAAGAGCATGGAGGGCTCGCGTGCATGCTCGGCAAGCTGCCGCAGAAGGCCGGCGATGCGACTATTGTTTGTGCCAGCACCAAGCAGTCCAAGACCAAGAATTGCGCACAGTGAGACCTGAGTATCTGCATCATGTGTAAGGCGACTCATTTGATCTACAATGCCATAGTCAGGGCAGGAGATACGTAGAAGCGCGAGGGCAAGCGGAACAGCACGTCGAACGGTGGGCTCCCCATAGTGAAGGAGGTGATCAAGGGTACGAAGCGCCATCTCCGCGCCAACTTCCTCTCCTGTTGTGACAAGGGCAATGCCAATGACAGCCACTGACTGGTGTGCTCCGGCAAGATCCAGCGTCTGTGGTAAAGTATGGGAAGGATCGGGTGTTCGCACACTGCTGCTACTGTCATGATCTGGCGGGACCTCTGAAGTGTGTGGCGTCGTTTCGCCATGGTGCTCAGCACAGATGTGAAGGAGTTTCTGGATCTTCAGGACATCTCCTGAACCAGCGTACGCGCATGTCTCGAGCATGACAGAAGCGTAGGTGCCTAGGGAATGATTGACGGTCTTGAGGGCCTCAAGCATGGCGTCGCCCTTCTCGCCGCGACCAAAGAAGAGAAGGGAAAGGCCGAGGCCGAGGAATTTGGCCTCAGGGGCATCGAGGTTGGCATCAGGGGTTTCCATGATTTTCTGGATAACGAGGGACACCACCTCCGAGTCACAGGTACCAATGTAAATTTGACCTAGACTAAGTGCAGCAAAAGCAGCTTCGACGAAAATCTCGGAACCAGAGAGGACAGGAGCGAGCGTCTCAAGTACATCCTCGCGTGCCGCGCCTGCGTATGCAAGGCCTAGCGCGACTATTGCCGCTCTCCGTATGGTAGGGGAGGGCGACTCGAGGTGCTCAGGCAGCAAGGCAATAGGCGGATCTGATTCGTGTCGCACGGAAGAGGATACCATCCCAATGGCGAGGCATGCGCCTGCTTTGACGTTGTCCTCGCTACTGTAGAGAAACTTATCAATCATTGTCAGACCTTCCTCAACATTCCACATCATAATCATGCCCAGTGAAGCTGCAGCGGAGAGCATGCCATGCTCTTTGTTTTTATAGAGCCATGCGTTACCCTCGGGCGTCATGAGCAGGTCCTTGCAGAAACCCGCATTAACAAATGCATTGACAAAAGTTGAAGCGAGGTTCGCTCGGGCAGAGTCCACTTGTGGCACGCTTGTGCTCGAACCTCGTGAGAATGCCGAGTCTCCAAGATGGCTCTTGTAGATATCCTCTGGTGTCTTCGGATCTAACACATCCAGATCCCGCCCCAAATCCACCTACGAAGGAGGTACGTGCGAAGAAGATAAATGAGCGAGCGCAACACCCGCGACACGGGCCCAAACATAGTAACAGTTCAGCCGATTATTACCAATGATCGAATCAACGTCGTAGTCTTCGACATACTCAAAGTTGCTGCGATGTCGTGCTAGTAAGAAGCCCATTTGTTTGCGAGTCAAGTTATCGGCCGCATCAAAGAGCGCTTTGCATCGTTCTGAAAACGGCCGGTCCTCATCGTCATCCCCAATCTGGAGAGCGACACCCAGCGCTGCCGAATACTCACCTTGTCGCTCATAAAGGCAGAACGCACACTGACGTAGTTCTTTTAAATCATCTGGATCTGCCATATATGTGCCACATCGTAAAAGGTAAAGACAGATCCGCTGGAAGTTACTCTGATCCACTAGAGCCCTCCCAGCTTCGAAAGGATAGTCGTCGAGTAATTTGGGGAGCCGCTGTGTCTCGATTAGCAGATCCACTGCCTCTGCATACGCATTGTGACGGAGATGGAACCTGAGAGCAACAGTTGACGCACAATACAATTTCAGTAAAGAGGACCATGGCGCTGTGACATTGCGG
>MDSX01022078.1_pt1 | contig 21650 bp, 12 predicted proteins | sample 811141 | NCBI WGS metagenome assembly MDSX01 (sample SAMN05326642, study PRJNA326480) | marine metagenome | isolation source: seawater | place: Atlantic Ocean: South East | collected 2010 | reverse complement strand
CTACCTTTAGTTCTTTTACCTGATGCTTTACCTCCCCGTTCTATATAAACTTCTACTGTAATTCCTAATTTACTGAAAGCTGCTTCTGCAGTCTTGCTACTAAATTTCTTAACTACCTTTACTTCTTTCTCTCCATCTGCTTGTGTTTCCATGATCCATTTCTGGACATTAGGACACTTTCTCACATCCTTCAAAGTAAACAAACCTTCGTTCCTTCCAGAACCTGAAGGTTCGATTTCTTTTCCATACCCATCTACGGCTTGAAAGTTTCCTTTCCTTCCATAGGAAGCTGCTTTCTTCGAAGCATAGGTATCTACATCCTTATAATCGATTGTTGTTAAACTTGCCATTCTTAATTCTTAAATTAAATTGATTGCTGGTTTGAGGAATTGTACTTTATTCTTACCCCTCACGTCTAATTCGTCTTTAAACGGTATCCCTTTGCTATCCTGGTTTTTGCTTCAATTGGAGATACTGGACATATGGTTCTTTTTTTCATAATTCCCCACGTCTAATTCTCATTCTCAACATTATTGTCCCCGATAATCTTGGGGAATAAAATTTTGAAAATCCTCTAACCCAGATACTCAATCCCGAATGCACAAATCGCTAATGCGCAAATCACAATTCTCATTCTCAACATTATTGTCCCCGATAATCTTGGGGAATAAAATTTTGAAAATCCTCGAATCCAGATACTCAATCCCGAATGCACAAATCGCTAATTCGCAAATCACAATTCTCGTTAGACAACTATACTATCCCATGTAATCTTGGGGATCGAAAATTTGAAAATCCTCAATCCTGAATCCAGACCCTGAATGCCTCAATCCAGAGTCCTTAAGGCATCTACTAGACCCTCTGAGGGTCTATGCACATTAGCTAGGTACACCAATCCACGGCTGCACGTTAGCTAGGTACACAGAACCACGACTGCACGTTAGCTAGGTACACCGATCCACGTCTGCACGTTAGCTAGGTACACCGATCCACAGCTGCACTATTCAAAAAAAGTAAATTCCATCATTGCAGAAATTTTTTTTAGTATGAAAAAAATATTGTATTATAGTATGAGACAACTTGGAAAAGTTTCTTATCAACGTAAAGGAGAGGCGTATGTCCAGTATGGGACTATCATAGATAGTGGAATAGTAGACATACGGTCCGGTGAAATTTTTAAAGATACTGTAAGTTGGATGAACTATATTGATTTCAGAAGAATTCAAAACTCTAGGGAACTTCCATGGAGTGTAGTTACTTCTAACAAATATACTGAATATAAAAGTTATACTATAATAATAACACCAAAAACAGATTATGAAATATTATTTTCGTCAGATATATATTGATACTTTCTTCTATAAAAGTAATAGAATCTTATAAAATCATGTTTATTCCAAAAATTAAAGAACTCATCTCTCTTTTCATCCACCCCTAGGGTTTCATAATACATTACTTTATCTGTAAGATTCATTTTTGTTGAAACACGAATTCGAGAATCTATGTACATATTTATTAAAATAATACTGTTTTCGTCATTTGGATTAATATAAACGTTTCTATAAAGCCTTAATATTAATTCAAATATACCTCTGTCATTTCCTTCTGGACATTCATATTCTTCAATCATAATAGTGACGTACTCTTTTTTTTATGTATCTAACCTTTGAAAACATATTTTAATATATTCTGATTCTCTTTCTATACCTACACACTTCCGTTTAAGGTTCTTGCAAGCTACTGCCGTAGTACCACTCCCTAGAAAAGGGTCTATAACCATGCTACCTTCCTTGGTAAATATCCTCAATAAATGCTCTATTAAAGTTAATGGTTTGACTGATAAGTGTATATTACTAAATCCTTTTTCCTTCTTACTAGGTTTAGTAACTAAGAAGTTGCTGTCATACACATCGTCAAATTCATTAACAGTGACAACATTAGCTATAACCTTATTTCTACCTACTTTTTCACCAAAATTAAGAAGACCCGTTCTAAAATTAAGTTCATTATCTATGAATCTTCCTTCAACTGGTTTCATAGCTACACATATAGGTTCATAACAACTTTTCATACCTGGTGTTTTGTAATTCTTATACATAACCCTTAGTTTTTCTTTTTGGCCATTATCTAAATTTAATGTATTAATACTACGATTAACACTCATTCCTTTAGGTTGGTTTTGAGTGTAAACCCAATTAATAGCATCTCTTATTTGAAACCCAGCTATATCAACAGCCATAGCAATAGCATGGTATAACCTAGGTGCAGAGAAAGACAGAAACCATCCTCCAGGTTTTAATTTCTGAAAGCAAATTTTAGAAAACTCTAGATAAAAATCAAAAAGAGCTTTAGTTTGTTTTTTATCAAATTTCATACCTTTTGGTAAATGTTTTATGTGACTATTGGGTTTATCTTCTTTTAAAAGTTTGTATTTCCAATTATCATCAAGTTTACTTAAAAAATAAGGAGGATCAGTGAGAATACAGTCTACACTTTTATCCTTTACTTTTTTCAATTCTTCGAGAGCATCTCCTTGAACAATTTTAATATTCATTAATTAATAATAACATTAAATATTTATATTGTAAACGTGAATAAATCAAAAAAAAAATATTTAGTAATATTATTATGGGTTCAGCAGAAAGTAAAGTTGACAATGAGGTTATGAATGAAACTATTAATAAGACAATGAATCAAACTTCAATGAAAATGGTTAATAAAACTACTATGAGTCAAGAAGAGCTTAATAAAATTAATCAAAGTATTAAGTTAATTTCTCCCAAAGAAACACTGTTAGAAATGAAGAAAGAGGCTGCAGAGCTGGCTAAAATACTATGTGTAGGTAATGACCAAATTGGTAAATGTGTTAAAGATATTATGGATTCTATGGTACCTCCTGCTTGTGCAGGTGGATTAAAAATATCTCAAAAAGCTGATATTACTTCACAAACATCAGCCAAGATGAAAAGTGTAGATAGTAGTGCTCTTGAATCAGCAATGAAAGAATCATTAAAAGCATCCTATGATGCTCAACAAAAAGGAGAAGCAGTGGCTGAACCAGGGATAGTTGGTGATGGTAAATCCGAAGTTAAAAATAAAGTTTCCAACAAAACTGTTAATGAAACTATCAATCAAATTTCTATGGAAATGAGAAATGAATTAGAAATGTTTCAAAAAAAAAATAATGACATGTCACAAGCTATTGAAGTAGAAATGTTTCCTGGAATGTCTGCAGGAGGTTGTGATTTCAGTCAAGATGCTGCCATTAAATCAATTTCTAATATTGGAGCAGCAAAAGCAATGCAAATTATTGCTAAAGTAAAAGCTGATAAATCTACAGATACAAAAGCTACCACTAAACAGACTGCAAAAGCAGTAGCAAAAGGTCCTCAATTACCTGACATTCTTCCTATACTAATAGCAGTAGCTGTTATAGGAGGCGCTGCATATTTTATTATGAATGCTCCTAAACCAGCATCTAAACCAGCAGCAGCGTCAGCTAAAGCCGCAGTAGCTCAAGCAGCCCCAGCAGCTCCAACAGGACTAGTGATGCCACCAACTCCATACCCAGTAGGACAAGTTGTTACCCTACCTAACGGACAAAAAGCATTGATCCAAAGTTTCGGTAGAAGAAAAATAAAAGCCTAAAATGTTGTTTTAAAAATTTTCAAAAATTGTCAAAAATGACACATTTTGAAAAGTTTTGTACTATTTCTTTATATCTGTTTATATATCATCAATATTTACTTGGACTTCTTCTTCGAATTCGAATGGATTTTCTTCTTCGTTATTTGAAGTTTCTTCTTCCACAATAATTCTTCTTTTCCTTAATTTTCTACTTTCTTCATCTGTATAGAGATGTATGATATCACATTTATCCTTTTGATAATCTCTAAGAGAGACTATTACAGTTGCTCCTGCATTAATCCATTGTTTTCTTCTTATAGCTTTTCTTTTAATACCAAGGATTGTTTCTCCATTCAAAAATTTTAGTTCAAAACGATTGTTACCCAAAGCTCTTTCGACTACAGCATAACGTTGACAATCTTGGTCTTCTTTACTGATAGTAATAAATTTCCTTTCTTCATCATTCTTTCCTTTTTTACTTTTTTTACCTCCGGTTTTATTTCTAGGCATACTTATTGTTATGTACAAAATTCTTTATACCTTATTAATGACCGAACGTGCTTTCCCCATAGTAAAGTATGTATAGGAACCCATCTTTATCCTTATGGTCTTCATATATCTTCCCTAGATTCGCTGCAGTATTTTGCAAAGAACCATCTATGAATAAAAAAATACTCTTCTCAGGAGATAATTTAATTCTCTTACGGATGACAAACATAAATTCTCCTACAGATAAATCTTGTGGTACAAGATATTTTTTCCTATTAATCTGTGGTAGACTTTTCTCTCTAAGATCTTTCTCAACGATGACTGGTATCCTTGTTGGATATTTTTTACGAATCCTACCAGATTCTTCACATCTTTTTTCAAAAGTGTTAGTTTTTTTGAACATCTTAATAGTAACGTAGAAAAAAAAACGGAAAAAAAATATTGGTAATGATTAATAAAATGCCTATTAGGAAGGATTTAGAAAAAATAACAGTAGAAATGAAAGATGCTGTAGAGAAAACTGAAGAAATACAAAAAAAAAGTAATGATAAAAGTAGGGAGGATTTAGAAAAAATAATAGTAGAACTAAACAATGCTACAAATAAAACTGAAGCCGCAATAAAAAATTCAAAAGATTCAATTGAAAGAAGAAATAGATTAGCAGCTCGTATGGCAGCCGAAGAGGCTGAAAGAAAGAGATTAGAAGAGGAAGAAAAAAAGAGAAAGGAAGCAAGAGCACAGAAAATTTTGGATGATGTAATAAAAATGTGTGCTAATCGTAGTTCTACTAAAGATTCAATTAATTCTAAAGTTCAAGAACTTAAAGAACTTGATGATGTAAAATACAATGATGGTGAAAAAGCATTAAAAGAATTTGAAAGTAAAGTTGAATCTCAAAAAGAAGAAATAGGAAATTTAGAAACAGAATTAAAAGATAACATCAAAATTGAAGAAAAATTAAAAGAATTTGAAGAAAAAGTAAAAAATAATGTTGAAGACAATCTTTATGCTGATAATAAAGATGATTTTTACACCCTTGAAAATAATATGGAAAAAAAAGTAGATACTATAGAAGATGAAGGTATAATTAATGGGGTTATAGAAGAATTAGAAAAAATATCAAAAGGAGGAGATTATGATGGTAAAGGAACGGATATTGTGAATATTAAAAAAATAGTGAAAGCTACGATACCAGTCATGGTACAAGAAGTGACAACAGAAATAAAAGATATTAATGATTTTTTTAAAGACACTTCTAATGATAAATTTTTAGGAGTTAAAGATTATGATTTAACACCGACGGGTATAGAAGCTGTTTCTAATTATATCAATCAAAATAGTAAACCAATGGAAAACGAAAAAGATGACACAAAAGTTAAGAAAGAAAAAAACAAAGAACATAATATTGATATTCTGAATTTGATATTAGGAGGAATAATGACTCAAGATTTTAGAGATATTATGAATACAAAATCAGGTGAAAAACTAGATGAAAAATTAAAACATCTTACTAAATACTTAGATATAGCAAACGAATTTTTACCAGTAATAAAATTTTCACCCGAAGAAAATGAACAACTAAAAAAAAATTTTGAAGCTTTAAAAAAATCTACAGAAGGAAAAAAATCTGGTTTCGGATCTGATGTAAAGAAAGACGATGACACGAAAGTTAAGTTGGAGTTTATTGATACCCTAAATGATTTACATATGAGTTTAAAATTTGCAATGAAATCTACCGAAATTGCAATGGAAATCCTAGAAGAGTTTAATAAACGCGAAGAAAAATACGAAGAATTTAAAAAATCTTTAGAAAATAAATCAAAAAAAGAAAGGACAAAAATAATAAACAAAAAATTATTACCTTACAATGGTGAATTTTCATTTATTGCAAGAAAAGCACGCAGAAAAAAGGTAAGAAAAGGAAAAATCATAATTAAAAAATTACGTCTAATAACAGAAGAAGATAAAGAAAAATTAATAAATTCATTGATAATGCTAGATCATTATTTCAATAATGAAGGAAAATTAAAAAAAAAACCTGAATCAAGTATAATAAAAGATATATTGGATGACAATAATGAAAAAACAATGAATAAAAGAAAAAAGGAACTTAAAGAAAATCTTAAGAATCTTAAAAAGGAATTAAAAAAAACTGAAAAAGAAAATTTTGGAAACACAAGAAGAAAGAACAAATTTGGTTCAGATGCTAACATGCCCAAAAATGTTTATACAAACATTTTTAAACAAACTAGCCAAACTATGAATCTTATTAGAAATGGAATAGAAATTTATAAAACTAAAATGGAAAAAACTATAGAAGGTATAAGACTTGACTTAGATGAGGAAGGTAAAAAAGCTAATACAGGTAGAATAACTCTGGATTTGCAATTCCAACAAAGTTTTGAAGACAAAAATAAGAATTTAGAAGAACAAATTAAAACTTTTAAAGAAAGGATTAAAAGGTTTAAAGAGGCAAAGGTCATATACCAAAAAATGACTAATACTTATATAAATGCTATAAGTGAAGATAAAGATAAAGGGAAAATAGACTTAGACATTTATGAAAATATCGGTTTAGCATACGAATATTATTATAAACTTAAAGGAATACACAATAAAGAAAAAGAAACCGAGGAATATAAAACAGCAGAAGAACAACGTAAAGCAGCTGAAGAAGAAGCAGCACGTCAAGCAGAAGAAGAAGAAGAACGTAAGACAGCAGAACTAGCGATACAAGCAGGAGGAAATGCAGGGGAAAAAGCAGCACGTAATGCACCTCGTCTTCTAGAAGAAGCTCGTCAAGAAGAAGCAGAACAAAATAATGAAGAAGAAGAAACAGACGGATTTCAATGGGATAATGATGATAAAAAAAGTATTAAAGTCGATGCCAAAGTTGATGTAATGGCTCTAGTAATAAAAGAAGGTGATATAATGTCATATGTATCCTCGGATGAAAAAATTAAATATATACATATTCAAGATTTTACTAAAAATGAACAAGGACAACCAAAAGGTATTTTATATTCTGTTTTAGAATATAACGAATATGATGACAAATGGGAATGGACTGGTCGTGATGAAATAACTAAATCCAACTATAAGAAATATAAATTGCTTCAGAAAGAAACATTCTCCAAAGAACAAGCAGAAGAAGAAGCAGAACGAGATCTTAGTGAAGAAGAAGCTAGTAAAAGTGCACAAGCAGATCCTGAATGTAAAACGAAAAAGTTATACGGATATGACGTAACGACAAAAGATTGTAATGAAGAAAATAAAAGAACTCACAAACTAAAATATAGAGAATTGATGAGGAAATATCATACTGATAAAGGAGGTGCAGATAAGGTTATAGCTCAGAAAATAAATAGTTGCAATAAGATATTCACAGACAAATGTAATAATTCAAGTTTTGGAGCAGAAGATACAAAGAAAAATGTTTCTATAAAAGAAATAGAAAAATTAATTGAAAAATTAGACGTAGCAAAAGATAAAGAATTAATTGAGTCTTTAAAAAAAATTAAGAAAGAACTTGAAGGAATACTTAAACAAGAAGAAAAATTAGATGAAGAAAAGTCAGATTTTCAAAAACAAAATAAAAGAGTTGAAACTACAATACAAAACGTAAAAAATATAAGAGCATCAAGAATAAATGAAAAAGATTTGGGAAAAATAAAAGATGATTCTGAAATTTTAAAGGTATTAAAGACGATATTAGAACATTATTTTGTGTACAATAGGGAGACTGGAAAATGGAAATTTAAGAATACTAATTCTACACAAAAAAATCATCAAAAAATCATTGAATATTTTAAAAATCCTAAGTACTTAATTCTCAGTAAAGGTAGAGTAATGAGTATTTATAGATTAGAAATTCTGCAATGTTATGCTATTTTAGAAAATTTAAGAAAAAAATATCCAAAGTATAATGAAATAAAAGATAAATTTGTTAATGATGTTGGAGAATATTATGATATAAAAGAACTAAAAGATAAAGAATTAATTGAATATGATGATGAAGATGAAGAGTGGAAAATTATAAAAGACATGACTGAAAAAAGTCCTAAAGACATTGTTATAGAAGATCCTGAGTATATAATAGAAAAAGAAATGAAAATCGTAGATGATCAATTAGAATTGAAAATGAAATTTTTAAATGTTATTATGGAAAAGTACAAAAAACAAGCAGAAAAATATGATGAAGACGCAACAAAATATAAAGAGATTATTAAAGCAGGTAAAAATTTAGCTGTTGATGAAAACGAAAAATTAAAAGTTCCATTCGATAGAAAGATTAAGGTTAGGATGAAAAAATTTGTGAATATTATAAAAAGCTATAATGAAAAAACAGAGCAAGAAATTCTTAAAAAAAGAGTTGAACATGTCAATAAAGCTTTACCGTCTCATCAAATATTGGCTAAGAATTTAAAAAAATTAAATATAAGAAAGACAAAAGATTATAGTGCATTTAACAAATCTGCAAAAGATTTTTCAGTTAACCAGCTTCGAAATGAAATTCCTGTAGAATTATATGACAAACTAGCTGAAATTAAAGCTTATGATAAAAAAAAAGAAAAAAGTGGTTTCGGTAAAAGTAAAAGAAAAAATCGTTTTGGAAAAGAAGAAGAAAGAATAAATAAACTCAGGGCTGAAACATCTTCTGAAATGTCTAGAATAATAAAGAACAAATTAGGACAAGATCCATTGAGTAAAATTAATCCTTTTAAGAGTGAAATAAATGAAGGTGAACTTAAGAGTCTACTTAAGGGTGTTGTTGATGAAAAAGTGAGAGATAAAATGGAATATAAAATTCAAAAAGCTATAAAACATACTAAACCTACTTCTTTGGAAGATCTTAGTAGAAAAATAAATAAAGATACAAAAGAACTTACTAAGAATACTAATTCGATATATGATAAAGTTAAAAATTTAGTAACTAGGGTTAATAAAAAAGACAAAAGGATTATACAATTAAAAAATGAATTAGAAAAAGAGAGAACTCTAGGCATAACTAAATTAACCAATACCAAAGAAAATTTCGAACTTAATAGACAAAGAATTGAAAAAGATTTAAATAGAAGGAATGCTGAATTAGAAAATATTAAAAATGATCAAGAAAAACAAAATATAAGATTGTATAGAATTTTTAATGATGCACAAATATCAGATAAAAACAAACTAGCTGCATGTTTGAAAGCACTTAATGAGGCAAAAGTTAATAATGTAAAAGAAATAGATAATCTTAGAGAAAGTATACGAAAAGATTATGATAGAAAGTTAGCAAATCATTTTAAAAGTATAAGACTAAAACATGAACAAGAATTACAACGTGAAAGAAATAAATTAGCAGAAGCCAAAAAAGAAGGTGAAAACAAAATCAAAGCTGAAGTAGCAAAAGCTTTACATACTACAAACCAATACAAAAGTGTAATCAGACAACAAGAAATAAAATACACAAAACTTTTAGAAGAAGCTAAGAAAAAGTGTTCTGAAAAAAACAATAAAATTGATGAAGTTTGTAAACAGAAGATATTGGAATTGAAAACTGATTATAAAAATTTTGAAAAGAGTGTCGTTAGAATATTCGAAAAACAAAAACAAGATAATGAGAAACAAATAAACAAAATACAAGCAGAAGCTGATAAAGAAACTAAGAAAGGTTCTGACGAAAATAACGAAAAAGTACTTGCGTATAGAGAAGAAATTAAACGTTTAAAAGAAGTTGCTACGCAATTAAATACAAGACAGAATGAAGCTTTAAAACAGGGTATACAAAGAAGAGAAGCTAAGATAAAAGATTTACGTCAATCAGCTATTAAGAACAAGGAAATTGGTTCACAAAAATTAGCAATGACAGAGAAGCAAATAAAACAAGAGTTACAAAATAAAAAAAATGAAATGAATCAACAATTAAAAGATAGGATTGAATTAAATAAGCAGAAAGCTGCATTAGACACACAATCTAATACTATGAAAATACAACAAAAAGCTAATGAACAGGTTTCTACAATACAAACCAATCTCAATAACGAGGTCAATAAAATAGAAGCAGATGCTCAAGAAAGAATTGAAAAAGCTGAATCAGAAACAGCTAAAATAAAAGAAGAAGCAAAAAAAGAGTTAGACAAAAAACTTGCAGATTTACAGTCTAGAGAAGATAGTCTTTTAAAACAATTTAACGAAGAACTAGATAAAGCTAACGCACAAACACAAGGTAAAGAAAATGAGTTTAAAAAATTGGAGATTCAATTAAGGAAACAATTAGAAAAAGAACAAGATATTATAAATAAACGAAAAGAAGAATTATACCAAAAGAAAGCTGAAGCTGATGTAGAATTGGTTAAAGCAAAAAATAATCTTAAAATAACAGAAATGGAAACAAAGAGAGATTTAGAAAAAAAATTAATAGACGCACAAGATAAAGTTACTAATAGAGGTATGGAACAAGCTGCAGAACTACTTCAAACAGATTTTGACAATAAGGTATTAGACTTTAACGAAAAATTCGATTACGAAAAAAAAACAGAAGAAGAAATAAAGGAAGGGAAAAGAAAATTAGAGGAGGAACAAAAAGAAAAAGAAGAATTAAAAAATAAATTTGAAGAAGAAAAAGAATTGTTTAAAAAAGAAAAAGAATTGTTAAAAAAAGAACAAGAAGAAAAGTATAAATTATTTAAAAAAGAACAAGAAGAATTGTTAAAAAAAGAATCAAAACTTAATGAACCAAATACTGTTAAACTTGAAGAAAAAACAAAAGTTCCTAAACAGAACGTATTAGACAATTTAAAAGAAAGAATGAAGAAATTTACGAAAGGTTTTAATTTGTTTAAACCGGAAATGAAAGCTGGTAAAATCGTGACTTTTGAAACTTGGGTCAAGGAAAACAAAATACATAAAGATATAGTACCAGATTTTAAAGAATTCCATAGAAAAAGAATTTCTAAACTTATAGACAAAAAACAAATAACAAAAGATACTTATACTTCTTCTTTCGGTACTGCATTGGTAGACTCTACACCAGAATTCAATGATCCAAAAGAAATAGTAAAGTCTTGGATCATGTTTAATATGAAAAAAGCTGGGAAATTTGTTAAAAAGAATAGTAAAAAAATAGCAGCAGTAGCAGCAGTAACTGGTGCGGCAGTAGCTGGGACACAAGCTGTTAAACGAAGAAGAAAAACATCTCCAAAGAGGAAAAAAAGGAGTACGTCAAAAAGGAGAAAAACTTCACCAAAAAGAAAAAGAAAAACTTCACCAAAGAGAAGAAAAACCTCTCCAAAGAGGAAAAAAAGAAGTACGTCAAAGAGAAGAAAAACTTCACCAAGAAGAAAAAAAAGAGGTACGTCACCAAAGAGAAGAAAAACTTCACCAAGGAGAAGAAAGAAGACTACAAACCAAGCTGAGGAGTTATTGAAAGACGTACGAAAAATATTAAAGGCATAAGGAGTGAAAGATAGCATTTTACAAGGAATTTAAAAAGAAATTTTTTGTAGTATACTATTAAATGAGTAGTTTTACACAACAATTAAACGATATTAGAAAATGTATAGATGATCAAGAAGAAAATGTAAAAATTGAAGCTGCACAATCAAGAAAAGAAGAGGTGAAAAGAGAAGGAGAAAAAGTAATAACAAAAATAAAAAATTTTAAAGATTTTATAACAAAAATTAGAGAACTTAATTTAGATATTGGAGAACTCGATGGAGTTATTAAAGAAACTGAAGATTTTGTTATAAAAACAGATAGTTATATGAAAGACGGTAAATTAGAAGAATATGAATTAAAATTAACAATACTTGAAGTTAATGATATAACAAATAAGTTTATTGAAGTTTTGAATAAAAATGAAAATTTAAGAGGATATATGAATGAGATTGTCGGTGATTACAAAAACAATGATTCATTTTTTTTTATTGATCAAATAACAGAAGAATTTAACGAAGATACAACACAAAAAGATGAATGGAAGAATTTACAAAATCAAGAAGACAACGATCAAAAGTTAGAATTTATCAACGGTTACATAGAGAAAGAAGGAATTAATGAAGAAGTTGAAACATTTGTAACAGATTTAAAAGATTTTAATAAGTATAAAAAATTTATTGAAAAAACATTAAAAATGTCTAAGGGTTTTATAATAATTTATATTTTACACAATTTTGATAACCCAGAAGAGTATCAAGAAGGATATGAAGGATTAGTAGAATCAACTGAAGGCATAGAATTAGACGAAAATTCAAAAGGTATTTTAAAAACAATTAAAACAAGTATTAAAGAAGAAGAACGTAAGAAAAGAAGAAAAGAAGCGGAAGAAGCTATAAGCAAATGTGGTGAAGAAAAATGTATAAATTGTGATGGTGAAAATTGTAAATGTGGAAAGCTAGGGACAGTTCCTTATAAAAAAGAAACAGGTTATAATTATAAAGATAATAAAGTTTGTTATCAAAAAAAATTATATGATACTACACGTGATTTTATGGATGCAGTAGATGCAGCTCGTAAGAAAAAAGAAGCGGAAGATCTTAGAAAACAAGAAGAAGAACGTAAGAAAAGAGAAGAAGATGAAGCTAAAAAAAATGAAGAAAAATCTAAGGAACAAGATATTGAGACAACATCAATTGGAGATTTAATAGAACACATACGAAAAGAATATAAAGAATATATCAGAGAAAATGCTGAAGAATTCATTAAATTTAGGAAAATAGAGAACGAATTTGATTTGTTAAATTTAGGAAAAACAGAAGATGAAATCAAAAAAAAATTAGATACCGTATTCTCAGATGAAAATCTTCAAAAAAATGGAATTGAAAAATTAAAAGTAATAACTGAAAAACTTCAACAATTTAAACAATACATAGACTCACTGGAAAAGCCTTGTCAACATAAAGATGGAAAAGATAGTGAAAGTACTGAAGATGTGTGTATTGAACAAAAAGAAAGACCAAATTGTGTAACACATGACAATTGTAGATGGAAAAATGAGAAAAAATGGGACGAGTTAAACATTAATAAATGGTATACAAATAAAAAAGGAAACAACCCTCGATTTTATTATCGTGATAATAAAGATGCAGACTCATTTTATTCTAAAATAGATGAAAAACAAATGCATTATCATCATGATCCGTCAGAATCATTAATAAAAACGAGGAAAGGGAATTCTACGTATATACCTGTGGAAGACGAAGAAGAGAAAAAAAAGTTGGAAGAATTGAAAGAAAAAGAAAAGGAAAAACACGAAAAAAGATTGAAAGAAGAAAAAGAAAAAAGATTGAAAGAAGAAAAAGACAAAGAAGAACTTGAAAATTTAAGAAAAGAAATTAGAGAAAAAGAAGAAGAATTAAGAAAACAAAAAGAAGAAATGTCGGAACGGGAGTCAAAAATACAGGATAACCAAAATATCCATGAACAAGAAATACAAGATTGGAAAGCAAAACAAGTAAAAAAATTAAGAAAAGAAAAAAAAAAATTGCAACAAGAATATAGACAGAAATTATTAAATCTTAAAAATATTAATGAGAATGAATTAGAAAAAAAAGAAGCAGAATTAAAAGAAAAAGAAGAACAGCGTAAGGAATACGAACAAAAAGCAAAAGATATGGAAAAATTAATGGAAGAAAAAGAAGAAGAATTAAAAACAGCCAATGATAAAGAAAAAGAAGAATTACAAAAAGAAAGAGAAGAGTTGAAAAAACAAAGTCATGCTTTAGAAGAACAAAAACTATTAGAAAAAGAGAGAGAAGAGAAATTAGAAAAAGAAAAAGAAAATTTAGAAAAAAAACAGATAGAAATATTAGAAGAACAATCTAAAAATGTTGAAACGTTAAAAGAATTAAAAGAAGAAAGAAAAAAAGTAGAAGATCGTGAAGCAGAAGAAAGAAGACAAAAAAGAAAACTAGCACAAAAAAAATTTAATGAAAATAAGGGAAAATTAGTTGAAGATGCAATTGGAAATTTAGGTGAAAAAGATTCTATGGACAACATAAAAATAAAGGACTTAGAAAGTTATCAAAAACTCCATGAAAAAATAAAGAAATTTTTAGTATTCAAAGAGAATGAATTAATAAAGGCTCATTATGCAAAATTTTATTCAGACAATATTACAATGAATAATGAAAAATTAGTAGAAACTTTAGAACTAATCCCAGGACAACCATTCTTAGGTATAGAAGGATTACTAATTGGAGGTTTTGGTAGTGAAGTAAAAAAAGAAGAAGAAGAACTCATTTTAGCAGACGTAAAAGATAAAGTAAGAAATTTCATTAAGGGTAAAGCAGAATACATATTTGACCCTAGTAAACACCATCAATTAAGTGTAAAGGAGTATTTGAAAAAGTTTTAAGTAAACATTAATATAGTACAAGGAATTTCATAAGAAATTTTTTGTAGTATACTAATAATGACAAGGAAACGTCGATTTGGAACAGATGATAAAACCACAGAAGAAGTTGAACAACTTGAAAGAGATGTGAAAAGAAAACAATTGAAAAAAAAACTTAAAGAATTAGAAGAACAAGAAAAAAAAGAAGAAAAAGCAGCTTTGTTTGAAAGAGCAAAAAAAGTAGAAAAATATTTCAAAAAAGGAAACATACCTGAAGACGTCAACAAAGAACAGGTTATAAAAGCAGAAAAAAAAGCAAAAGAAGAAAAAGAAAAAGCAAAAAAAGAGGAAGAAGATCATAAAGAAATAGTAGAAGGTGAACAAGGTCAAGAAGCAGCTAAGAAAATTCAAATTTTTTTTCGAAATTCAAAAAAATTACAATTAGAGAAACAACAAGATTTTCTTACAGAATTAGGAGAAAATTTTCCTGATTCAAAAGAATCTTCGATAAGTTTCCCTAGTATTGATAAAGTTAATAACAAATTAGCAGATCTTTTTGACTATGTAGAAAAAAATACTATAGAAGAATCTGAAGAAACAGAAGATTTAGAAAAACAACAGATTGAAGCGGAAATAGAATTAACAAAGGCAGAGACAAAACAAGCTATAAGTGAATCAGAAAGGATAAATAATTTTGGAACAGAAAATGACAAAGTACAACAAGGAATTAAAAAAAAGGTTACAGCTTCAATGGGTGTTTCAGAGAGTGGATTCAAAAACAAATTATTTGATGACAGTGATAAAGAACGATTTTTCAATTTGATTGATAAAATAGGAGAAGAAACATTATCAAATGACCAAATAAACCTGTTAGTACAATACATAAATATAATACAAGTATTATTCCGCCATAAAGGATCTACTGAAAATTGGGAAAAAAGTGAATGGTCTGATGATGAAAAAATTTTTTTTGACAAAGCTTCTAGTATTGCAAGTGAAAACATAAGTATTAGAAGTGCTTTAGAAAATTTAGATACAATAGATAGTTATCATTTCAAAGATATTCACAACTTAAAAACACAAAATAAAAATGAACAAGAGAACATAAAACAGAAAAAAAAAATTATTTTAGACAACAAAAATGCAATAAACCCATTAATGTCACAATTAACAGCAACAGAAGATGTTATAACTAAATTACATGCGGAATCTCGCTCTATTAATGAACTTATAAAAGTAAAACTACCTAGTTCTGATGATGGGGGAAAATTAAGTTTACAGAGAAATATTGAAGAAGTTATTGAAACAAATTTTAATAAAGAAATTGAATATCTTAAACTAGGTGGAACTACCATAGGTGAAAAATATAATAAATTAGTGGAATATTTAAACAAATGTACAACTCAAGGTACTATGAGTGTGTATAAACAAATAACTAACAATAAAGAAATTGATGATATTTATATTAAAGTAAATAATTTATTAAATATAGATTCAAAAACAGAAAACGAGTTTAAAAAAAAATATAATCAAATGACAAGTGGTATTAAATCTGCAATTGATCAACAATTTATACAAAACCAAATACCCGATTATGATAATGACAAAACTTTAACAGAAAATGTTAAAAGTTGTAATGAAAGTATACAAAACAATATTAATCAAGAATTAAAGAAAGCAGGGAATAAAAAAAGAAAACTTCAAAAAACAATTGAAGGACATAATAATGATATAACTGCTGCAAAGTATGAAATAAGAACTTCAAAACAAAAGATAGAAAGAAACCAAAAAAATATTGATGAAACTATTAAAGAAATTGAAAAAGTAAAAAATGTTATAAAACAGGACGTACAAAATTTTGAACAATCTTTATCTAAAGCAATGAAATTTGGAATAATGTTAAAAGACTTTGGAATAGAGAATAAACAAGTTTTTCTTGAAAAGAATGAAGATTTTTTTAAAAAACAGTTGATAGAAAAATATGAAAAATTTAAATTACCTTTCGAAACAAATTCTGACAAGGATTATATAAAAAGATATAAAAGTTTTATAAAACAATGTGTAGATAAAGGATTTGACGATGATGAGAGGAAACAAGCATTTATATCATTATCTGATGAGCTTAATAAATTTATAATATTAAATTTTCCTGTAAAAAGTATAATTAATTTATCAACATTTCTTAAACCTCCAGATGAAAAAAGTAAACGAGATATATTCAAAGTAAATATTGATTCTACAAAGGAATATGTTTGGGCTGAATATATAGAATTATTAAATAAAATTGATACAATTGATGATAATGACAAAGCAAAGGAAAATAAAATTAATACAACTGATGATAATGAAGAAACAAAGGAAAGTATCCAATCTAGTATTAGTAAAATTTTAAAAGAAAATCCAAAATTTAAAGATAAGACAGATGATTGGGCTGAATTTTTAAAATTAGAAAAACAAATTACGAATGTTTATAATGATAAATTAGAAAATGATATTAGTAAAATTTTAAAAGAAAATCCAGATTTTAGATTCATTGAAGAAAGTAGTATATTAAATGTAGAGTTTTTAACTTTAGAAGATACAAAAAATAATAAAAAAGGTAAAATAATAAATATATTAGGAGAACCATTACCTTATTTACAAAATTGGATGTATGATGGTACAAAAGGTCCTTTTTATAAAATATTTCATACATCTAATGATAATTCTGAAAAGAGACAATACGAAGTAAAAGAAGATTTGAAAAGATTATTAACAGAAGATAAAGAGAGCTCTAGTTGTGACCATATTACTTTTGCTGGTTATGGTTTCTCAGGTTCAGGAAAAACTTTTACTCTTATTGAAGGTACTACACAATTCGGTTATACAAGTGTTATAAATCAAATAAAAAATTTCTTGAACTTTAATAATAATGAGATCAATGAAATAAAAATAAATATATATGAAAAATATATCGAGAATGTAGATAATTTTTGCACTCCAAATGTAAATTGGAAAAGTTTTAGTAAAATAAATGAATTAAAAGGTTATATAAAAGATCCAATTAATATTAATGGATTAGATACTCAATTGCACAACATTAATGAAAAAAGAAAAATAAAAGTAGTTCCTGATAATACTGGTACACTCTCAAAAGACGTTTTTAGAACTTCTATTAGAAAAACAACTTATAACCCCGAGAGTAGTCGTGCTCATTTGTTCGTAGATATAGAATTCAATAATAAGCATGGAAAAAATAAAAAAATTACAGTAATGGATATGGCTGGTGCTGAAAAAGTAGACGTCATTCAAAATGATTATTTTATAAGCGAGAACAAAAAAACTTTTAACAGTGATATATTTAATAATGCTTTTGAAATTATAGAACAAGGATTCGACAATATACCCGAACAAAACGCTTATAGTTACATTTCAAATGGAAATTTTAATTCAGATTTTAAAAGTAGAAATACAAAAAATAGACAAAAATTATCATTTGATAAAGTTTTAAACGATCTTAGTACCACAAACTTAATAAATCAAAAAGGTGGTACAGATAATTACATAATACCTGATAGATGGGAACAATTATTTTTTGCAACAGAAAAAAAAGATGGTCTTAAAGATTTATTACCAGAAAATTTATTAGGAAAAAAGGATAAATGGGAAACAGAACATAAAAATTTTATAAGTAATTACAATAATAATCAATATACAACTAAAATTAAAATATTAATAGATTTTATTGATTCTTTGAAAAAATTAGAAGATCTTGATTCATACCGAGAAGGGAAAAATGTTTTAACGTTTATTACACAAAAGGTACCGCAAATAAAGAATTTGAAACATTTACAAGAAGTAACATTCTATGATACCGCCAATAGACTTAGAAGAAATCTAGTCAAATTGATTAGGAAATATTTGTACAATAAGACTGATGAAACCCTTCAGGGAAGAGCAAAAGAAATAGAACTTGATTTAAAAAAGAAAAAGAAAGAGATGACACTAGAAAAATTTGTTCATACAGCAGAAAGAAAAAAATATTTACCTATTATAAATTTTGCAAAAATTGAATACAATATATATCATTGGAAAAGCGGTAAAGGACAAGATAGTTCAAAATATCAAGCTATTTGTGGAATTATAGGTGCGGGAAGTATAGCGAAAAAATGGGGGGATGTTTTAAATAAATTACAAGTTGTATTAAGGAGTATTGAAAAAATATTAGAAAAAGATTTAGAAAATAAAAACAAAATACAATCGAAAATAAGAGCTTTAGGTAATACTAATTATACAATAAACACAAATTTTAAACCAAAACAAACATTTGAAGATATAAAACAAGAAATTGAAAATGCACATACTCAAAATCTGACGTGGAACAAAACTATGATTACTAAATATCATTGTCCTCTTCGTTTCCAAGGGTTAGGTATTATGCAAAGTATTAATGAATTTAAAACAAATTTACAAGGTCTAAATAATCAAAAAGATAATTTTAAACCAAACACAGACACTTTTCCTTATAACGTTGATGAATGGGTAGGAGAAAACTTAAAAAAGAAAAATTTTGTAATCTTTACGAATATTCGACTTGATTTTAATAAGAGATTATGTGAATACAAAGATAGTGACATAGTAATTCCTGATAGAGAAATTCCTGAAAACATAAGCGCAAAGGAAAAAATAAGAATAAGAGCAGAGAATAATAGAAGAAGACAAGAACTTGCTGAAAATAATGAAAATAATGAAAATAATAAAAAGAAAAAAACTTACGAATATCCAAAATATGCACCTATTTGTGAAGCATACGATACAGCTATTAATTTTTCTCATGAATTATTATATAGCGAAAATAGCGAAAATAGCGAAAATACCGATTATAATAAGGCAGCATTGAACAATATATTCAATGAAGAAGTAGGAGAAAAAGAGGCTATTAATAATTCTGAACGAAAGCTTACAAAAAAAGAAAGACAACAGCAAAATAAGAAAATAAGAGATGGAAATAAATTATTTCATGCGACAGGTACAAATGAAATTAGAGGAGGTAGTAACAAATTCGGTAAAAAGAAAGTTTCTAAAAAGACTTCAACAAGGTCATTTCGTAAACGGGGCCGTCGTCGTGCGCCTTCCGGGACCGAGATTCTATAATTTTTGGCAACCCTTTCAATACTGGGTGTTTCATTACATACTTGAACGCTTCTATACCTACATGACCCTTACCAACAACTTCGTGCCTATCCGCACCATGCCCTAGTGGAACCAAACTATCATTGATGTGCAAACATTTTAAATACTGCATCCCAATGACCGTTTCAAATTCTTCAAGAACTTTATTAAAGCCTTCCTCAGTCCTGATGTCGTATCCAGCGCTAAAAGCGTGGCATGTGTCTAAACAAACTCCCACCCTGTCTTTATTGTCCACCCCATTTATGATAGCAGCTAAATCTTCAAAGGTCTTACCTAGCTGTTTACTTTTACCGCCTTTAACTCCTCCACACATGTTCTCAACACATACTATAACATCGTCTGTTTTTTCTATGGCATAATTTATTGTTTCAATAGTATTCTGAATAGCTTCTTCTTTGCTACCCTTTCCGATGGCACTTCCAGGATGTAAGACGTACATGCCAACACCTAGTTGAGCACATGCTTTCATTTCTTTTACTACTATTCTCCTAGCTGATTTGTACTTTCTGTCTTCTGAACTTGCGCAGTTCATACAAAGACAACAATGTACAGGAATCGTTTTAGGGTCGATGTCGCATTCTTGACAAGCTTTTTGAAACTTGGAAGCAAGATTAGGTGAAGACTCTTTCACGGCGAAGGCTCCTGTGGTAGCTCCTTCACTGTGTAATTGTCTGATTGCATCATGGTATTGATTGTTTTCAACGTGAATATGATAGCCTAACATTTTAATTAATAGAGATAAATATCTTTAAGTAAAAAATATTTAGTACTATTAGTATGGGTATGGTTTTTAGCTACCTTCTTGAAGTAGCAAGGGAAAAGAAAAAGAAAATTAAGAATAGGTTTAGGTATGGTAGGAGTAAAAAGTACGAAAGAGTTGATATGATGGATTATGATAGTTCCGATGAAGATACATTTGAAGAGAATTTTAAATCTACTATTAGTTTATGATAAAGACTTTACTACCAGATAGATGGAGAATGATTGTTTTAAGAAGACTTGTAAATAATATTAAAAGAAAAGCTTTTAATCATTGGTTTGAAGTTGTGTCATCGGAATGGGACATACTTTAAATAAGAGCTCTTCTCCTCCTAGGGGTACCTGAAGGTGAATCGTCTTTAACGGCGTATTCTTCTTCATGTGTTTCTATAATTTCTTGTAAAGGTTTTGCTACAGGTCTACAAATAGGCATTTCAATTCTGACGGCTGATTTTTTAAGTTCATCCCAATTAATTTTAATGGCTTCTTTGAGTCTTATTTTATTAATTTCTTCAGCTCTTTTAATTTCTCCAATTTGGTGTTTAGTTAACCCTGCGTGTCTATATTTCATAGGAATTCCTATGTCGTCTAAGTCTTGTCTTTCTCTCTCCCTTTCTCTCCAATCATTAACGAGTCCAAAAAATTGCCAACACCCTAATACATATTCCCCTATTCCGCAAAAACAATAGTCTAATACCAATTCTTGTAAATGTTCCTTTAACCAACAATGCCAAGCAAAATATAGAGAAATACAAAAAGTTACAATCCCAAACCCTCCAGTAGCTATAAGTAGCAATGGATTACCTATTAATGTTTTGTTTTGAAATACATTTTCCTTATCACAATAAGTTTCTTCTAAAAGACTTTTGTTAACCCAAAGAGTTTTATTAATCCATCTAGTTTTATTATTCCATCGTGTTGTATTAATCCATCGAGTTGCATTAATCCATCTTGTTGTGTTAATCCATCGTGTTGTGTTTATCCATCGTGTTGTGTTTATCCAATTTGTTTTATTTATCCATCTAATTTTGTCTATCCATCTAATTTTGTCTATCCAATTTGTTTTGTTATTCCAATTAGTTTTATTTATCCAATTAGTTTTATTTATCCAATAAGTACGATTAATTATATTATAAATAGTATGTTCAATCCATCGAGTTGAGTTAATCCATCGAGTTGCATTAATCCATCGTGTTGTATTAATCCATCGAGTTGTGTTAATCCATCGAGTTGTGTTAATCCATCGGGTTGTGTTAATCCATCGGGTTGTGTTAATCCACCGGGT
>MDSX01047451.1_pt1 | contig 21660 bp, 20 predicted proteins | sample 811141 | NCBI WGS metagenome assembly MDSX01 (sample SAMN05326642, study PRJNA326480) | marine metagenome | isolation source: seawater | place: Atlantic Ocean: South East | collected 2010 | reverse complement strand
GCCCGCGTCGAGGTTGCGCTCGATCCACTCCTGGACGCTGCCGGGCTCGGCGCGCGCGGCGGAGACAATTGCAAGGGAGTGGGATCGGGATGGGCATCGACGGAGGCTTCCATTGGTGTGGGCGTCGGGGAGTGACCTGCCGACGCCCGCGAAGGCCCCAGCGCGAGACGCGAGGGACGGTGGGGACGGTGCGGTGATGCTGGTGATCATCGGGTCGTCGGACCGGGGCGCACGCGGCTTTCGCGAGTCCTCGAGTGGCCCGTCCACGATGGATAGAGAGTAGATAAAAAGCGAGGGCAGAGGAGAAGTTTTGGCTACTCGTATTGCTTCGCTGTTGTTACAAACTACGCCGCGGCTCACACGGTCCACGGAGTCACGTTAGTCTTCGTCCACGGTCCACAGTCCGCACCACGGTAATTTTCCTCCACAATCGGACGTCCCTCCTCCCACGCCCTGATGACCCTCGCCAACCGACGGTTGCCGCGGAAGTCAGCCCACTCAGCCACATTCATGGTTTTGTCTCCGTCACCGACGTTCCTCGTGCCTCGGAGCGGAACTCCGTCCGGTCCGTGCCCCTTTGCCCATACGAAGCCGGGCATGCTGTCGGAGCATGTCATGATTTCGATCGCCATCGTCTCGTTTCCCCTGAACGCAGCCTCCATCAGGGGCGTGAACCCTTCGGTGTCTTGCAAATGGCATTGCGGGATTATATTATACTTACGTTCGTGGAGTTCGTTAGTCGGCGCGCGTCGCCACGCGTTGAGCAGCTCCTTGGCGCACGATAGCCTCCCCACCGCCGCGCATATCCCGAGCAGCGTCCGCCCGCGCATCGACGCGAACCTGTGGTTTACATCGAGGTCGGCCCCGAGGCTTTTGAACTCCTTTCTCAACCCTGTGGAGCTGTCTCCTCGAAGGGCACCCCCGCTACTCGCCAGCAACCGAATGAGCATGTGTTCGTGGCGCATCTTGCGTATCGCTAGCTCCTTCTTGAGCTGCGCGAAGTACAGGTCGCGCCATCCGCGACGGGGACGCGACGGCGCGCGCCGGTGCTGCTCGAGTAGCACCCGCCACGCGTTGCTCGTCGCGAACGCGTGCCGCCACGATCTGCACACGCACGACAGCCTGGCGAGGTACTTTGGGCCATCGGTTTCGCGCTCGACGACGGCGAAGATTCGCGCGATGACCTCGTCGGGGAGGGATAGGAGGAGAGTAGGGTCCGAGGCGTCGGACTCGTCCGAGCTTTCCGCACCGTCCGAGCCCCGCGGTCGCTTCATCCGTCTGCGCCCCCGGGTTGTGGCGAGACTTTCAGCTCGCTTTTTTCTCTTGGCGGTGCCGACAAAGTTCTATTCAAACAGAACTCGAGGGCACGTGCGCGATGACGGCTGGGATTCGCGCTGCGGTGACGCGCGTGGCGCCGTCACGTCGTGGTACGGCGCCGCGATGGCGGGCTCGCGGCCGCGCGGCGAGAATCCCGCGCGCCGCGCGCCCCGACGACGGCGCCGAAGAGAAGGACGGTGACGGGAGGGATGAATGGGTTGGAAGGGACGGGAGCGACGACGCCTCGAGCTCCGCGGCGGCGGCGACGGTCACGGCGGTCGCGTCCGCGTCGCTCCTCTTCGCGATCCCCGCGATCCCAACGCAACTCGCGCTCGCGATGGCGACCGAGCAGCCCGCGACGATGGAGGCCCCGAGCACGACGACCGCCACCGGCATGAGCGCCGCGAGGGACGATAGGGATAGGAGGACCGCGAGCCGCATGGTCGACATGTTCGAGACGCTCAGCCGCGAGGACAAGGTTCGCGTCGTCCAGAGGCTCATGTTCGAGACCAAGAGCGCGGCGAGGGACCGCGCGGGTCCGGCCGGGGACCCGCGCGGGCCCGACGAAACGGACGCGACGCGGCCCGAGGGAACTCCCATCGTTGAAGGAACCATTGAAACCATTGAAAAGCCCTCGAGCTCCCGCTCGGCTTCCTCGGAGAAAGACGCGGAGGCGAGGTACGTCAGCGCCGCGGAGCGACGCCGCGCGCTGCTCGAGCCGCTCGCGTCAGACGCGCTGGCGGAGATGGACGAGCGGGACGGCTGGCCGAGCACGAGCGCGGGGCTCCCGGGGTCCGACCTTTCGAGCGACTCTATCAAAAGTTTTCAAAGCGAAGAGACGAAGGAGGCTTTAGAGGTGGATGGAGACGAGGGCGTCGGGGCGTTTGTGGGCGGCGCGTTGACCGCCGCCGTCGCTCGAACCGCGCTGGTCCTATCGGAGACCGCGCCTGGTATCTTCCAGAAAGTTTTCCAGTGGTTTCGAGACGCACCGGAGCTTCTCGAAGACCCCGACGCGCGGTTCAGAGCCGGGTCATACGTCCTCGTCGCGACGCTGGTGGCCGGCACCCTCGTCGACGTTAACCAATCGACGAAGACGGACGGCGAGGGCGGTGACGCGTCGGACGATGGCGAGGTCGTCGGTTCGAACCCCGTGAAGGGCGAACAAGGTGACGCCGATGAAGGCGACGGAGGCGTGGAGATGGAGGCATCGGCGGTGGAAAAGGCGGGACCCCTGGACGAGGTGCGACAAAAAACCAAAAGTTTCCAACCCGCGCGTCCCGACGTCGACGGCGTGTTGTGGTCGCGAAGTGACGATTCAGACCTCGATGTTGGTGGTACCGGTTCGTCTTCCACGCCCGGGGTGTTGTGGACGCGCGCGGAGGGAGACGGGGTGAATACGAACCGGCGGCGAAGGCGAAGGGGCGGCGGCGACGCGACCAATCGGAGGCGAGCCGCGGCGCTCCTCGAGATCGACCAGTCACCGGTCGACCAGTCACCGGATGATTTGACGGATGTACCGCCCGAGGCGGGTCCCGCGCCGACCCGGCCGTCTCCCCCGACGATCGGGCCGGTGGAGGACGAGAACATGGAGGGGTTCCGGCTCTCCGGCCGCGGCAGAGGCCAGCGGTGAGTTCATAGTCATAATAACGGTGAAAAGATTTTAAAACTCTGAAACGCGAACACCGCCGTTTGCTATGAACACGTGACTAAGTGTGGGGCTAGACCGCGGGTTGGCAGGGCACGTTCTCGTCGTCCGGGGTTTTGTGGTCCTGCGGCATCGCCCGTGACTCGTACACCGCCGTGACGATCATGTCCCGCCTGTTAATCGTCCCTTCGCCCCGGAGGCCTATGAACCAAATCTCCGTGTCACCGTCGTCTCGCAGATTGGTTGGAAAGTGCAGCGTGAGCGACGACACCGCCTGGAACTGTGTAAAGTCCGTTTGATACTCCAGTGTCCCGTCGTGATCCTCCGCGAGGTCCCACTGCTGCGTCGGGGTCTTGCGGTTCGCGTTCGCGAAGTTGATCTCCCCCGGCGCCTTGTTGACCCAGCACTTCAACCTTGAGGGTGCCGAGCCGGACCCACCGCCTATTACCATGACTCCCCGGACCTTGACGTCGCTGATGAACGGGACGTGGACCATGAGCTCGGGGTCGTCGTCACTGCGTAAGGGTTCGCCCTCGCGGATCAGCCTGTCCTCCCTGGGTTGAACGACGACGAAGGAGGCGACGGAGGCGGGGTCTGTGGTGAGATGAGAGCGGGGAGAGGGAGCGACGTGGGTGGGTGGGACAAGATCTGGGGCGCACCACGGGCGGAAAACTCGCTGCGCCGCGGCGTCGTCCTGCGCGTTCCACGCCGTGATCCGCGGGTGGTTGATGAACGGGTGCAGCGAGGAGGACCCGCAGTCCTCCCCGCCGCAGTCGTGGTCGTGCGAGCACACGTCCCCGGGCATCTCTCAACACAGTGATGGATAAAGCTGTTTGGGGTTGGTTCAAAGAGTTTATTTTTATTTGCGCATGGGAAATTAGACTGACGTCGTGTTTTGAAAGTCACAATCGATCGATGCAAGTCCCGGGGCGTCCACCCGCGACCGGGCCGCTGGCCAACCCCGGGGTCCGCGCCGTCGGCGGCGTCGTCGCCACCTTCGCGGACGCCTTCGGAGGCCTCGCCGCGGTCACCGCGATCGCCACCGGCGTCAGCCGCAAGGTCGTCGTGTCGAGGCTGCGCGCCAGCGGGGCGGTGTGCTACCTCTGTCAGGGTCGCAAGTTCGTGACGTGCAGGACGTGCGGCGGGGACAAGGCGATCGAGTGGCAGCCGCTGGCGAACCCGGGGGTGCGCAGGCTGTGCGCGTGTCCAACATGCGGGGGTAAGACGGGGCTGCAGAAGTGCAACAACTGCGTCGGGCTCGGATACGCGTGATGAGACTCCCCCATGATGACGGTTTTTTTCAACCCTACTCTGAGTGTTAAGATTAGCCAATAGCCGTAGCCGATACCGACGTGAGAATCACGTTAGACCTCACTCCACTACGCGGGAGCCTTTTGCTTCACCCTCGCGAACACCACACCGCGGCTCACCCGGTCACGCATGCGTCGAAGTTCATCCTCCGCCTCGTCCGTGAACGGCCCCCAAGGTCCCAGGCCTCTGCTCCGTTTCCATTTCCGCTCCTGCATCGTCCGGACCCGCGGCGTATCCCCGGCGCCCGTGCACAAAATCAACATCGCGTTATCAGGCATCGCGTCCCACAACACGCCGATGCCCTGGTCCAGGTCCATCAGCGCGGCGTCCGCGGCGATGCCCTCCTCCACCTCGCAGTATGCAGAATCGCTTTCGACTCCGGTCGCGACGGCTTCGGCGTTTTCGATCGATTCGTAAGCCTCCACCGCGAACGCCTGCCCCGTGTGCTCCGCCCACCGCTTGTTGCTCTCCTCCAGGTGCTTGTAATACCCCCGGAGGTGCGCGAAGAACAGTCCGTCCCCGGGTGCCGACTTTTCGTCCCCATCCCCGTCCTCCTTCTTCTCGCCAGAGTCGGAACCCTTCGAGCGGGTCCCACCGCTCACCCAATCGACGAGCGCGCTCACCGTGGCCTCGTCCGACGCCGTCGTCACGCACCGCGCCACGCCGCTGCTCGCGCACTCGCGCAGCGTGCTCTGGGGCCCGGACGCGCTGCATATCGTCCCGTTCGACGCGAGTGTCTCGAACAGGCTCGTTCCACCCCGGGCGGGTTCCCCGAACCCGGGCCCGTAGACGAACTTTAGCAACGCCAGCTCCAGCGTCGCTCGAGCGTCGGCGACGGAATCGTGCGACCCTTCCTGGATCTTCCGCGCGAGGTACCGCTCCGTGAGGTGCGCCAGCTTGGTGCGGTACGGCGCGCCACGCGCGTGCGGGAACAGCGCGACGGTGTCGACGCACCGAGCGTGTATCATTCGCAGCCTGTCACAAACAAAACACGTAAAGGTCAGTCTAATCGCCCGTACGTACGAAAATAAAAGTAGAAATGCACCGCTTCAAGTCGTTCTCCAGGGAGTGGCCGATTAAGATCGTCTCGCACGCCACGAGCTCCAGCAGCTCCCGCTGGACGTCTTCCAACGTCGTGGTCACGCCTCGCATCTGCGCCTCGGTGATACCCGAGTGCGCGGTGTTGTAATTCGTAATCGCCTCCGCGGGTCTCACGAGCTTGTCGTAAATGACGGACCCGTCGGGACCCACAACGGAACACCTGGTCAGCTCCAGTCGCTCCTCAGCGCCGACGCCGACGTAGCACATCTCGCAGTCGATGGCGCACATCGTCAGCGGGGGATCACGCGCGATCCCACCCCCCGCCGGCTGCGTCACCACGTACCCGTCCGGCAACGACAGCTTCGACCCCTCGAGGTCCTCGTCGCGCCCTCTCTTTTTCCTTTTTTTCCCAACTGAATCGCCTCCGCCGTCTTCCGCCGCCTCCCTCTCCTTCCCGCCCTCTAGCGTGGGTATCGGGTAGTCCATCTCGGCCATGTCCGCGGGGGATAGGAGGTAGTGCTCGGGAGGGTGCGGCCCGTCACTCAGTCGTTTCAACAGATCCCGCGCGTCCGTGCTACCGTACGGTGACGCTCCGTCCTTTTTGTTGTTTTTCCTGTGTTCATTCGACGGCCTCGCGACTCCTCCCCGCTTGGGTTCCCCGTCGCCCCCCGTGGGCACCGAGAACAGCGCGGACTTGAGCACGTTACCTTCCGTCGCGGTGGGGTTGTCGTAGAACGTCGGGACGCCGGTGCCGAGATGTGTCTTGATGTTCGGCATGAGTTCCGCGGCTGTCGCTGCTCGGGCGTGGTCGACGCCCGGTGCGCAGACGAGGATGACGCACGACACCAGCGGCTTGTTGCGCACGAACGCCCAGCGCGGGGGCATGCCGATGCCGTCGGTGCACGTCCACGTGACGAGCTGGTGGACGCCGTGGAGTTTGAGCCCGCGCGCGAGCTCGGGTTTGAGTTCGACCGCGGCGGAGGCGCCCTCGCCGTAGATTTGGCGTAACGATGAGGGCTCGCGCGTGGTGACCTGGTACTCCACGGGTTCGTACTCCTCAGCCTCGATGGGCGGGCCCGCGTCGTCGTCGTCGTCGTAGAGGTATTCGGCGGGGTAGTCGGGGCCCGCGCGTTCCATGATGGCTTCCACCAGGCCCGCCTTTGCGTTCAGGCGCTCCATCATCGCAGCCTCCAACATCGCAGCCTTCTCGTCGTCGCCCGTGACGTCCGTCTCGAAATCTTCTAACGCCCCGTCTTCGATCTCGCCGTCCTCCTCCGAGAGGACCCCGTCGTCCTCCTCCGAATGGAGGGACCTCCGTTCCTCGTCGTCGCTCATCCCGTCCCGGCGCCACTGGGAATGGCCAACCTTGAGGAAGGGCGTTTTGGCTCGACACTCGGCGGATACTCACGTAACTGCACACCTGTACAAGTGGTTGATCGCAATTGGCTCGTATTTGCCTAATTGCAGAACCCACTGCGTGAAGTAGTCAGCGAACGTAAAATATCGTGACTGAAACCCTGAATGAACACCAAAGCCGGAACTTCTTCCCGGACGATGTGCACAACCCGACGAGCGAAGCCTTTGCCCGGCGACGCCCGTTATTAGCGACCGGCGCTTCGTTTCACGAACGCCCACACCGATACATCCGGATACACACCGGACACACACACACACAGTGCAGAGAGACCCGCGAACGGAGCCCTTGTTTGGAGGACCGCATCGCGAACCAAAATTAAGAGAGGAGAGGCGAAGAGTGTAAAACGGAGAGATCAGAAGATGGCGTATAACATGCCGCCCCAGGGATACGGGATGCCCCCCCAGGGCTACCCCCAGCAGGGCTACCCGCCCCAGGGCTACCAGCAGATACCACCCCAGGGCTACCAGCAGATGCCACCCCAGGGCTACCAGCAGATGCCACCGCAGGGATACCCCCAGCAGGGCTATCCCCCGCAACAGTGCGTTCCCCGATCGGCAAAAATCTCTCGGCACCTTTTTCTCCCCGCGTCGTGGTCGCGTCAGCCCGAACTTCTCGCTGACCCCCCGCGCCCTTCCTCTCTTCAGGATGATGCAGCCGCCCCCGCAGCAGCAACAACAGGGCAACTGGAAGGATCAGCTCGCCCTCCCGCCCAAGGATGAGCGTTACAGGACCGAGGTGAGTCGCGCCCGCCGTTCCCACGCCCGTTCCGCGGACCGTCCGGTGGCTTTCCGTCGCGGATCTACCCCGCGCGCACCGCGTAACGAACGACCCCCCGCGCGATCGCGGCGTGTCCGTCCCCCGATTGACCGCATCGACCCGCGTACCCCGCGGATTCGAATCGTGACGCACGTCGGGAACGCGATACGCACGAGCGCGCGCCGCATCGCGCGTCGCGTCGGCACGTACGCGCGCCGTTCGGAGCCCGAACGTCCGGGAATTCTCCGTCTCGGAGCTGCTCCGCCCGGACAAACACAGCTGTGTGAAAAAAAAAACATCTCGCCGTTCGCCACCTCCGTCACTGACGCCGCCCCGCCGTCCCTCCACTCTCCACGAAACAGGACGTCACCGCGACCAAGGGCAACGAGTTCGAAGACTACTTCCTCAAGCGCGAGCTCCTCATGGGCATCTTCGAAAAAGGCTTTGAGCGCCCGTCCCCGATCCAGGAAGAATCCATCCCGATCGCGCTCACCGGTCGCGACATCTTAGCCCGCGCCAAGAACGGCACCGGTAAGACCGCGGCGTTCACCATCCCCGTCTTGGAGAAGACGGACGTGAGCAAGAACGTGATCCAAGCCGTCTTGCTGGTTCCCACGCGCGAGCTGGCGCTCCAGACGTCGCAGGTTACCAAAGAGCTCGGAAAGCACCTCGGCGTCCAGGTGATGGTCACCACCGGAGGCACGTCGCTGAAGGACGACATCATGCGTTTGCACCAGCCCGTGCACATCGTCGTCGCCACCCCTGGGCGACTCGTCGATCTCGCCTCCAAAGGTGTGGCCAAGCTCAACCAAGCCACGATGCTCGCCATGGACGAAGCGGACAAGCTCCTGTCGCCCGAGTTTCAACCCGTGATCAGTCAGCTCATCGATTTCATGCCCCGGAACCGGCAGATTTTGCTCTACTCCGCCACGTTCCCGGTGACGGTCAAATCGTTCAAGGAGAAGTACCTCAGAAAGCCCTTCGTGATCAACCTGATGGAGGAGCTCACCCTGAAGGGTATCACGCAGTACTACGCCTTTGTCGAGGAGAAACAAAAGGTTCACTGCCTCAACACGCTCTTCAGCAAGCTCCAGATCAACCAGTCTATCATCTTCTGCAACTCCGTCAACCGCGTGGAGTTACTGGCGAAGAAGATCACCGAGCTCGGGTATTCCTGCTTTTACATCCACGCAAAGATGCAGCAGTCGCACCGTAACCGAGTGTTTCACGACTTCCGCAACGGAGCGTGCCGCAACCTGGTGTCCAGCGACCTCTTCACGCGCGGTATCGACATCCAGTCCGTCAACGTCGTCATCAACTTTGACTTTCCCAAGAACTCCGAGACGTACCTCCACCGCGTCGGGCGGTCAGGACGTTTCGGGCACCTCGGCATCTCCGTCAACCTCATCACGTACGACGACAGGTACAACCTCTTCCGCATCGAGAAGGAGCTCGGGACGGAGATTCAGCAGATTCCATCCGCGATCGACCCGGGCCTGTACTGCCGCTAACGAATCGATGCGATATCGTTAGCTACGTAAGGATTGAGAGACGGATTGATGAGAGGTTGAGATTGAGAGGAGGAGGAGGATGAGGAAGTTGCCGGATTTGCTCCGGAGTTGCGCCCGCACGAAAGGCGGGCGCGGCTCGGCGCGAAGGACGAGGCGATTCAAACGAGGAGGAACACACACACACACAAACGCAGACACAACCCGGCTGATGAACGACGGCCGAGGTTCGATGAGAATCACGCGAACGCGCGGGTCGGGGCGGTGAGGGTGCGCGTTTACACCGCATTCACGCCGCCCTTTTTTCGAGCGGACCGAACCGCCCCGACCAATGCTCGCGTCATTCGCAAACAAAGACACGAAACAGTCGCTCCATCCGGATCCGTCTCCCGGCGGGTATACCCGAGATGTCGACTTTATAGGATACCAGCGTGCGGGACTTAGTTACCCCGTCTACGCGAAACACACACGAAGAAGGACGACGCCGGCGCGGGCGCGGCCGAGATCAAAAAAACGAAGAGAAAGTCGGCGAGGCGTCAGTTTCGAGTTCCGTCCAGGGATGCATTCTGACGCCCGCCGCACACACAACTACTACTACGGGGGTCCGATATATTTTATCCGGACCGCCACACACACATGAGCGCGACGATTCATATCACGATGTATCGGTCGCGTGAATTCGACGGGACTCGGGAAAGTCGCGCGGCACTGTTTTTCACCGCCCGCGCGGCATCCTCCGGGTGCCAAAACAACTTTCAAGGATGTCGACGGGCCGTTTCATGAAACGGCCTTCGTCGGCGACACACACACACACACACATGCACGGGACACATGCGCGGTCACGCCACATCGACCGCGCGCTCCCTCGTTTTCAAAAGAGACGATTTCGAACGCGGAGTTTATCGCGACTACACTTCATAGCTCGACTCTCTCGATTCGTCTCCGTTATTCAATAAAAACAAAAAAAAGTCTACGGGCCGCCTCTCAACCGGCGGTCCACCAAGAAATCGAGGTTTCCATCGTATTCGTATCATCACTCGTTTCTTTTCCCGTACCGGTAGAGTACTCAGTCGTCCTGGCGCTTCGATCCTTTCTTTCCGACGTACACGGCTTCGCCCGAACCGCTCATCACGAATTGATCGTCGAGCAGTAGCCCCCTGTTCAAAAACACGACGTCATTCTAATTTCCCATACGGAAATAAAAATAAACTCACCGTGGGATGATCACGTGCCTGTACGCGGCGCTGCACTGGTACCCGACCCTGTGCGGTATGTACGACGCGAACAAGCCCCACTTATCCCCGCACCCGTGTTCATTCGCCACAGTCACGAACCGCTCGATCTCATCCTCGGCCCAGTCCCCGTGCCACGCGTCTTCCCCCGGCGCGTTGTGCCTGTAAAAGTAGCAGTTTGGATTTTTACGAATCATCTTCCGCGCGAATTCCTTCGCGTTCTCGCCCTTGCCAGCCTTGCCAGCCTTGGCGAACGACCCACCGCCGTTCGCCTCCCACGCCTCACCGGCGCTCGACGCCAAACCCAAGGACTTGACGAGGTTTGGTTCGACCCACCCGCGAAAGTGTCCGTCCATCTTGGGCCCCGGGGTTTTTTTGAGTCTTTGTTCGCACCATTCCTCGCACGTGAGGTGCGCTGGGGCGCCGATGCCTTCGTCGTCGAGCGCGAGGAAGTCGCCGGTGTTCTCCGCGGCTTGGAGCTTGGCGGCGAGCGCGGCGTCGGCGTTGTGAAGGACGGCGAGGCGGCGGGATTTGGCGCGGGGCGGCGGCGCCGGCGCCTTGTTGGAGGAACTGGGACCCTTGGATTTAGTTCGCTTGACGACGTTGGCGTTTGAGGCGGCGTCCGCGGAGTGTTCGAGGGCCTTGGCGGTGTCGAGGACCTTAAGAGCGCGGAGCTGTTCGTTGTTGCGCCGGATGCGTTCCTGGAATGTCGGCGGGCGGATGAAGGACGATGAGCTCGGATTCGATGAGAAAGCAAATACGACGCGTGCATCGACGGGTGTGGTGGGCGTATCGGGCATGGCGGGTATCGTGATCGTCGCGTACCTCGCGCTGTCGTTCGTAGTCGTTCATGGGCTCCTGCTCGCCTCCGCGGGGCGCGGCGGCGTGACCCGTGGACGCGTCGACCGTCGTCCCGTCAGCCTTGACCACCTTGCGATGTTTCACCTTGCCGTCGAGGCCGACGAACTTGTCGTCGTCTCCGCGCGCGATGTCGGCGGGTTTCGGGGACGGCTTCACCGCGGGAGACGGTGCGTTCTCCTTCTCCGCGATGTCAGCCCGAATCGGGGTCGTCATCGTCGCCATCCCGTGCGGGCGCTGTCCGATTATGCGCGCCCCTCTCGGACCTGACGGCTCCTTTTTGAACAGAAAGGGATTTTGGCCAGGTTATGGGACGATTTTCAGAATTCGTATGGCTGCAAGTCAGAAATAGTTGTCCAATTTGCGTTGAGAAGGGCCTAATTGACGTGATTTCACTCGAGAAACGTATGTGAACTAGTCAGAATCCATATTTTCGTCATTCAGGCCCTGCATGTTTGCGCCACGGAAACGACGAAAAGGGGGAAAACGCCCGGACTCGGCACTTGCTTCCGGCGCGTGTCTCGAGTTGACGGCACCATGCCGGGCCAGACGATGGGCAACGGGCGGTGGACCCGCGAGCGCCGCGAGACCGAGTACCACCGCCTCTCCCGCCTCCAGGCTGAGCGCAAGCTCGCCGCCATCGAGCGCCGACGCGCCGTCCGCGAGGCTCGGAAAAGCGTGCGGGTGATGAAGGACGAGGTTGCCAAGCAGATTGCGCAGATCGTCGAGGACCGCGCGTTCGCCACGCGGCCGACGTATCAGATCCCACCGAGCTGGAAAGCCACGCACATCACGCGACCGCAGGCGTTCTACAAGGTGGTGGCGTGCCGCGACGACAAGTTCGTGTCCGTCGTCGACGGCGACACGGAATTCGCACTCGGGAAGACGTACAAAACGCGGAGGGGAACGCCGAGCGGGTGGGCGCCCATGTCCGAGTGCTTCCTCGCGTGGAACTCACCGCTCGGCGCGCTCAACGCCGCGTTCCCGGAGGGAAGCAAAGCGACGGGCCTGCCGCGGGTGTTACTCAAAATAGAGGGACGGGGAAACGCGTACGAGGAGCACGAGGTGTTCAGGGGAGGACACAGCCGATGGACCGGGCAAATCTCGTTGGGCGCGATAAAGGTGTGCCGCATCATGACGGACGCCTTTCGAAACACGAGCGCCGACAAAGTGCTGCTCCCAGACTTTCACATCCCGCAGAAGTTTCCCCCGCTCATGCCGTCGTGGGATTTGTAATATAGGTATACATCGGTCTATTGTGGTATTTCTTATTCACACACGCGCGGGCGCACCCGCGGTCAAGGCTCCCGAACGTAGCCGGGCCGCCGCTATAGTTTTTTTTTAACGTCTGGCATCTTCGGCGTCTCTCTCCCGTCGTCCATAGCTAATCACGCCATGGCGTAGGAGGGCTTGGCGAGGTTGATCACCGTGCTCTTCACCTTGGTCATCATCTCGATCGAGTTGACGATCCCTTGGCTCCCGATCCCGCTGTCCTTGACCCCCTGGAAAGGAAAGTGGTCCGGACCGCGAGCCGGCGGACCGTTGATTTGCACCGTCCCCGTCTCCATGCGATCCGCGACCCTGATCGCTCGGTCGATGTCGCGGGTGAACACGCACCCTTGCAAGCCGTACTTGCTCTCGTTGACGTACCGCAACGCGTCGTCCTCGGTCGACACGCGAACGATCGGGACGACCGGCCCGAACGGTTCCTCCCAGCACAGGCGCATGTCATCCGTGACGTCGTCCACCAGCGCCGGCCACACCAGGTTTTGGTCCCGCCGCCATTCCGTTCGCATCGTCGCGCCCTTCGCGACGGCATCCTCCACCAGGCCCTGGATGAAGTCCGCGGACTTGGCGGACACCACCGCCGTGATCTGTGCGTCGTCCTCGGGCGCGCCCACCGTCAGTCGCCGCACTTTCTCCTCAACCTTCGCGACCAGGTCATCTGCGATTTCATTGAAAGCGACGACGATCTTCACGGCGGTGCATCGCTGTCCGCTGTAGCTGAACCCCCCTTTGACGATGGCGGTCGCCGCCAGGTCGAGGTCCGCGTCCGGGAAGACGATGCACGCGTCCTTGCCCCCGAGTTCCATCTGCACCGGGACCATGCGCGCCTTACGTGAGACGGATAGGCCGGTGTCTCCGCCCGTGAATGATATGCAATTGGCGCCCGGGTGCTCCACCATGTAGTCGCCGATGTCCGCGCCACGCCCGGTGACGCACTGGACGAGGCCTTTGGGCATGCCCGGCACGTCATTGAAGCACTGCGCCATCATCAGCGCGCTGACGCACCCTTGCGTCGGCGGCTTGACCACGCACGCGTTTCCCGCGATGAGCGCGGGTGCGATCTTTGAGACGGCGAGGTTCACCGGGTAGTTGAACGGCGGGATGCATAGGACGACTCCGAGTGGGACTTTGTGCGCCATGCACAGTTTATCGCGGTCGGATCCCGGGAACGAGTCGCTCGTGATCATGTCGCCTTTCGCCAGGGATCGCGATCCTTCCTCCGCGGCGTAATCGATGAGGTCCGCGCTGCGATTCGCCTCGGTGGTTGCGTCTTTCCTCGGCTTGGCGATCTCTTTCACGAGCGCGTCGGCGATGGGGGCGTGGTGTGCGCGCATGAGCTCGGCGGCGGCGTGGAGGATGGACGCGCGCCTGTGCAGCGGGACATGGCCCCACTCCCGTTGAGCGGCTTTCGCGCCAGCGTACGCGGCGTCCACCTCATCCTTGGTGCACGCCTGGAACCCGAAGCATCGCGCGTTGCCCTTGCTCGGATTGGCGTTGTGCACGACCGCGCCGGAGGCGGAGTCGCGCCACTCGCCGTCGATGAGGAAGCGGTAGGCGCCGGTGTCGGGGTTGAGGAGCGGGGCGTAGAAGTCCCCGCCGCCGGGCTGGAGCGCCGCGCCGCCTTCGCTACCGGAGCCCATCACGCGTGGTGGGGCGCCGTTCGGTGTGGAGATGCGAGCGCTTGGGCAACCGCCGACGGGCGACCGCACAAAAACCCTACAAAAACCCGAAAGGGATGGAGATCTTCATCCGACTCATCCGGTTTTGGGTGCCGAGCGGTTCACCGGCGGGCTGACTGAAACGTATAGCCAAAATAGCCAAAATAGCCAAACACGGCATACACGAAATAGGAACTTTCACCTTTCACCTTTCACCGCTCGATTTGGAGATCCTCGGACGTGCCGCGACCCGCAGCTCGCGTTTGAAAAAAAACTTTTCTGGGAGTCTGGTTTTGTCGGGGCGGCGGTGGCGCCGCCGCCGGAGGCGTCGGGCACACAGCGCGCGCGCACACGCGTCACACGCGTCGCGATGTCGGATCTGAACGTCACCGCGCCGCCCTTCGCGCCCCCCGACTCGAACCGCGTCGATGTCCCCGCCCGCGACGGCCACGTCGCGCCTCAACCCCCCACGCCGTCGCGCGATATCGAAGGAGTGAGGGGCGACGACGACTTCGACGTCACGGTCGTCGACCCGGCGCTGGCCACCACCGTCGACGCGGCGACGCGCGCGGCGAAGGAGAACTACGAGCTGGTCCGCGCGCTCTGTCAGCTGCTCACGTCCACGCGCGCGCAGGTGGCGCGGCTGGAACGCCGGCTCGCGCAGGTGGAAGCAGGAGGCGCGAAGAGAAAGGCGCCGCCGGGCGAGAGTTCGAGTTCAACGGTGGGACGGTCCGAGAAGCCGCCCGTCGTCGTCGTCATCGCGCCGCCGCCGCCGCCACCACCACCGACGCCGACGACGCCCGCGTCGACGGGCGGCGAGTCCCCCACGCGCTCCCCCGTGCGACGCACCGCGAGCAAGTTCAGCTGGGCCGAGGACGACGAGGTAAGTTTATTTCAATTCTCGTATGGTCAATTCGACTGACGTCGTGTTTATGTAACAGGACGCGCCGCTGCCCTGCGTCCACACCGTCGGCTCCCTCGAAGCCTCCCCGTCTTCCACGCCGCTCGTTCCGGCGGAAGAACCTGGAATCCGAACCGTCGTCATCACCGCGCCCGCGCTCACCGATGTGGAGTCACGCGCGAGCTTCTCCGCCGTCGTGGAAGGGCCGAGGGCGCCGACCCCGGACTCCTTTCCCGACTCTTTTCCTGCCCTCGCAGACATGAACGAAGAGGAGCTCGACGGCGAGGTCAACGCCTACGGCGAAACAGTCTCAACGCTTGGAGCCCCTCATGAGCCGCCCGTGAGTACCACCGACGGTGAGGATGACGGTTCGGATTCCAGGTTCTACGACACGCGCGTGCGCGGGTACGAGCAAACGGTGTACGAGGAAAATGAAGACGACGGTTCGGATTCCATCGACCCGTCCAACCCGGTGATCAACGTCATGCGGCTTCCAGACGCCTTCGTCGAGCGGCACCTCTGGGACCTCCCCGAATTGCTGACTCCTCACGGCAGGTACCCACTCGAGTACAACGACGGCGCCGTCGCTCACGAGAACCACGCTCTCGAAGACGGCTTCCAGAGAGCTTCTAGAGAGCCGAACGATGCGAACTCTTCGGACGACGACGGCTTCCGGAAAGTGCGCAAACCTTCTTCCGTTGCCACGACGAAAGCGAAGGACCGCGCGAACAACAGGTCCGCCGGCCAGATCTACGCTCGCGCGTGCGACGTCCTGGCGCTGCTGTGCGAGGCGGTGGGCCTCGGCGTCCCTTCGAGGGTCAAGATCTGGCGCGTCAAGTTGTGAGTTTATTTTCATTCTCGAACTCGTACGGGCGATTAGACTGACGTCGTGTTTTGTGTACAGGTACTGGAACAGCGACGACGACGAAATGAACCCTCGGTTCACCGCGTCGATCCGGTTCGATCGCTGGACACACGGCGGGATCCGCGCGCTCATGATCGAAGCCGCGAACGACGATCCCGGCGGCTACGTCCGGGTGCACAACTTTTACGCCGGACGGTTCGTGGACGTCAGGTGAGTTTTTAGAGTCCCTTCCGTGTTCAAATACCCAATCACCAACCAATTAATAACCCCAATCACCCACACCTGTCAGGCGCGACGTCGACCAGCGTTTGGCGCCGCCCGTCCGAGGCGGCGGTAACTACAACCCGCCGTAGAAGCGCAAGGTACGTTTACTTTAATTCTGGTAAGAGTCTTATGGCAATTAGATTGACGTCGTGTGTGTTTTGTGTGCACAGGTAAAGCCGCGTTCGTTTCGAATCGCCGAGTTTGACCTCGGCGCGGGCGGCTTCTCCGACTTTGGTGGAATCGGCGTCGACGGGTTCAGCCACGCGTCCAACGGCGCTGTCCCGCACCCGGGCCACCTCGCCGCTGACTCCCCCGTCCACGTCCCCTACGACGACATGGACTCCGCTCGGCACCCCGACGGGGGAGTCAACGCGTCTTCCTCCCGTCTTCCTCTTCCTCCCGATAAGCGCCCATACTCCCTCTCAACGTCCAGGGCTTCGAGCGTCATCGGCGACGACAAGGTGGCCGCCTCATCGGTGCCCATCAGACGCGAGCAGCTCCAGGACCGAGAGGCTGACGAGAGCAAGACGTTCTCGGTGCCGACCCGAACTGGCTGGGTCCCCACGGATGAGCGGCGCGACACGCTGCGGCGAAGGCAGGTGCGGGTCTGGGAGGGACCGTGCAAACGCTGCGGAGTGTCCACGCGTATGCCGTTCCGGCCGGTCGTCGGGGGTAAGCCGCCGGAGTGCACGCGGTGCTGCCAGGACGAGCTGGCCAGGCAGAGGCTGTGAGACTGTGAGACTGTGAGAGGAGGGAGGAGGAGGGGGGGGGCACGGGAGGAGGAGAGGCGCGAGGCTGACGACGACGATCGACGATTTTTTTCCATTTTTGACCCACGGCGCACGATCGAGTAGGCGATAGAGTTGATAGAAGTTCACGATGAAACGAGGAGCGATTCCAGAATCTCTATTTGGTCTTCGTTTTACTAGTCTACCGATGTCATTTGGTCGACCCGCACTCCTTGCATCGAAAGCGCTGACGACCGTGCTCGCAGATTGCACCCCCACCGCACTCCTTGCACTGAGAGCGCTTACGACCGTGCTCGCAGATTTGTGACCCACCGCACTCTTTGCACTGAGAACGCCGACGACCGTGCTCGCATATCGATCCCCCACCGCACTCCTTGCAATCATAGCGCCGACGACCGTGCTCGCAGATTGATGCCCCACCGCACTCCTTGCATGTAGAGCGCACACGACCGTGCTCGCAGATAGATGTACCACCGCACTCCTTGCATGTAGAGCGCACACGACCGTGCTCGCAGATAGATGTACCACCGCACTCCTTGCAGTTAGAGCGCCGACGACCGTGCTCGCATATTCCTGACCCACCACACTCCGTGCACCTGGAGCGCCGACGACCGTGCTCGCAGAATGATGCACCACCGCACTCCTTGCATTGACGGCGCTGACGACCGTGCGGACAAGCGCTGCACACCTTGCACGCCGAGCGATGCTTCACCCCGTGCTCGCATGGCCCCTTTGTGTAAGGGGCTATCTTCCGCTTCACGCCCTTCTTCGTCAGCAACTCCTCCTCCGGTACCTCGACCCCAACTTCGACCTCGTCATCGACCTCGGGAACAGGAATACGAACCCTCGGCCGCCAAACCGTCGTCATCCCCCCCGCGCCCATCGAAGTGCCCGCCAACGAACACCCGTCAGAGATTTCGAACCCGCGCAAGTTTCAAGACTTTCGCGTCTCGACAGCTCGATGTCGGCGGCACAAGGCGACCGCGCACGGCTCTCCACCCGAGCCCGACGCCCACGCGCTCGACATCACCACATGGGTATCCTCTCTCAGATTGCCTCCCAGGTTGTCATCACCGGCGTGCTCATCGGCGTGGCGCGCAGGGCGGGCGTCATCACAGTGAACCCACGCGCGCTCAAGGGCGACACCGCGCGCAAAGCGCTCGAGGTGTACGTGTCCACCGCGGACTGGGCGGTGCGTAAGGCCGAGGACGTCCTCCTCTCCACCGCCAAGTCACTCACGCCCAAGTGAGCCGGACGATCGTGATCACGAAGCAGACGGTATTAGACACACGCGGTAGGCGAGTAGACTGGTGCACGATGGGCGTCCGACGGCCGGTGACGATGGGACTGATCTTCGGATGCATCCTCGCGCTCTGGCGCAACCACCTCGACGCCCGAACGATCAGCGCGGCGCATGCACGCGTCGGGAACACGATCAACGCGGCGACGTCACGCGTAGACATCGGCGCCGTTCATCCAACGTTCAGCGCCCGTGTAGGCGAACGCATCCCGAGGAGGGTGGACCCGACACGCGCGGTGGTCAGATCCTCATCTTCATCAACATCATCATCGGATCCAAATCCAAATCCAAAACCAAAACCAAAGCCAAAGGTCCTTCCGAGGGTCGAATCGAGGGTCAACTCGGCACCCACAGTTAAAGCCGTGGACCTGACCTACCCCGATCCCTTCGCGCACCCGCTCCAGCCGGGATGCGAACCCAAGACCCCGGACCCGAATCTCCCGGGCCCTCGAAGGCTGGACTGGATAGCGGACCCGCTCGCCGTCGCCAACGCGGACTGGCCGGTGAACTGCGAGGGGCATACCACCTTGTGCGACATCCTGCGTAAGACCGCGATCGACAGGGAGGTTCTCGCGGCGGTCGCGGACTCGCACGCGCCGGGGATATACGAGTTCGTGGACGGGATCAAGCGCCTGGGTGTTGAAAACTTTATGATCATCGCGCTCGACGACGCGCTTCACGCGCGACTCACGAATCAAGGCGTCGCCGCGTACAGGGTCAACACCGACGCGCAAGGCTCGCACAAGATCTCCGCGCAAAAGTTCGGGATCATAAAGGAGTTCGTGGAGCGCGGGTGCTCGGTGTTGTTGACCGACACGGACGTCGCGTGGATGCGGGACCCGTTTCCGGTAAGTTTCTTTTAATGCGTGTATAGGCAATTGGACTGACGGCGTGTTTTCTTTTTACAGTTTCTATACCGCGACGCCGACGTGGAGTCCATGTCTGACGGGTGGGACAACAGCAGCGCGCACGGCTTTTTAGACACCGTGGACGACCCGGCGATGGGCCCGGACGGCCGCAGACGGGCCCGCGCGTTTCGAGTCGCCGCGCTCAACTCGGGCATGTGGTACGTGTCCGCGACTGAGGCGTCTCGGCGCCTGATGGGTAAGTTCTTTTATCTTCGTATGGGCAATTAGTTTGACGGTGTTTTTTGTTCACAGCGGTCATGGCGCATCGTATGGCCACGGAGGATAAGCTGTGGGACCAGGCTGGGTATAACCTCGAGCTGTGGTTCGCGAGCAGGGACGCGCACGGCACCGCGGGCGCGACGGTTCGCGTCATGGACCCGCTGTGTTTCGTCAACTCCAAGGTTATGTTCCGGTTCATTCGCCACAACCAGCCGGCGTTGAGCAAAGAGAACCACCAACCGGTGCGTGTATTTTTATTCTCGTATGGGCGATTAGAGTACTGACGTCGTGTTTTGTTTAACACTTACAGGTTGCGATGCACGCCAACTATCACACCGACAAGGCGTACAAGATGAAGCTGGTGTACCAGTACTACACCGAAGGGAAGGATATCAGCGTGTTGAACTGCGACGTCGGGTGCGGCCCGAACTTGAAAACCACGCACGAGCTGGAGAGTAAGGTGCAGCACTCGATTAACGACGGCATAGTCGGGTCGAAGAAGTGGACCGACGCCGCGGAGGCGATGTGGGCCGCCTCGGGTTCGAACGTGGGACCTAAGGGTTCCAAACCCGCGAACGACCCGTCGCACTGCGCACCGCTGAAGCCCTGGGACGGTAAGATCGACGGCGTGGACCGTTCGTCGACGCTGCACATCGTGAAGAAGGGAACGGGCGGCGAGTGCGGACTCTCCGGACTCTCCGGAGACGACACGATCGGATCGATCGCCCACGCCGTCTGCGCCGCGTTGGCATCCATCGACGTCTCCGCCTCCGAGCTCGTGTTGATCACCGTCGGGGACGATTCGGCAGAGCTGGAGGCGTTCGAGAGTCTGCTCAAGAACGGAGTGGTCAGACTAAGTCTCCGTACGAAAGTTTTGGTTATTACGTACTCAGCGAAAGTTGCGAAGGCTGCGAAAGCCGCGGGCGTCGAATCCGTCGCGTTCGTAGACGATGTCACGGTGACGCGGACCACGCTCAAGTGGCTCGCCGCGCGCGTCACTCTCCTGGCCGGGTGGCCGACGCTGTTGATGGACCCGGCGACGGCGCTAATGCAAGACCCGTCGAGTTATTTCGTCCGGGACTCGGACGTCGAAGCCGCCAGCGACGGCTGGGACGACGTCACCGCGTACGGGTACGACCACGTGGTGGACGACCCGGAGATGGATTGGTCGCGGTTCTGCCACGGCGGACGTGTTTTGGCCGTCGATCCGGGGTTCACGCTGCTGATGCCCACGGAGGAATCCGCCAAGCTGGCGAGCTTAGTCGCGGGGAGGAGCGAATCGAGATTTTTAGGATCGAAGCAATCGGTCACTAAAACGGCCGATTCCGACTTTGATCACCTGGTGTTCAACGAGGCGGTGTTCTTCCCGTCGCACGGCGCCTACGTCTCACCCGGGGTGACCAGACGGACGCTGAACTACATGTGCTTCGCCAACTCGAAGCACACGTTTCGATTCGTTCGCAAGGATCGCAAATTCAAGGACCCGAACCAACACGCGCCGATCGCGGTGCGGCTCTCCTACCACCCCAACGAACCCAAACGGCTCGCGGACGTGTACGACTATTACCTCAAGGGTAAGCTCGAACCGTTGAACGAGTGGAGCGACGGCGTTGGGAAAGGTGATAGCGGCGGCGACAACGCGGCGACGTGTTCGGCTGGCAAAAACTTAAAGCCGAACCAGGGCGTCGACGATTCAGCGCACTCATCGCTCGCGGAGACGCTCCGGGTTAACCCCAACTGGTCGTGGGGCGGGGTCACGCCGTTCGTGTTCGAGCCCGGGGGTAAGCTTTCCACGCCGTGGGGTGTCGGTGAGTGGGGGATGGTCCCGGTGAAGGCGAAAGGGGGCAAAGAGTTGAAGCCCAACGCGGTGTACGCCAAGTTTGTTGGCACGGTGCACGTGCTTTCGTTTGAAACCTCGGGCGAGGGATTGGGTGCGGTGCGTGACGGGATGTTCGTGTCGGAGCGGTGCGGCGACGGGGATATGGTCGTCGGGCGGATGTACGCGGAGCTGACGGACGAGGACAGGAATAAGCTGGCGGCGGCTGGGTAGTGCGTTCGTTTCACGGAGCCGTCGTTCACATGTTACAAGCTACTATCGGCATACAAGAGCCGTTTCTATTCGTCAAACGTCACGCCGGCATCCAGCACCACGTGGCAGCCCGCCGATCTGAGCTCGCGTATAGCGGCTGGCACGCTCGTCAGCCGATTGTAATTGATGTACAACTGCTCAAGCGACGTGAGCTGCCTGATCCCCGCCGGCAAGCTCGTCAGCTGATTGCCGCCGAGGTTCAACACCGTCAGCGACGTGAGCTGCCAGATCTCCGCCGCCACGCTCGTCAGCTGATTGCCGCTGAGCCACAACTGCTCCAGCGACGTGATCTGACCGATCTCCGCCGGCACGCTCGTCAGCTGATTGTCGCTGAG